>OFCU01000117.1_pt1 | contig 43312 bp, 34 predicted proteins | sample 1520851 | NCBI WGS metagenome assembly OFCU01 (sample SAMEA2699040, study PRJEB24076) | metagenome | reverse complement strand
CTGCCGGCCCCCGCCTCAATCGTTCTTACTCCTGGTCGCCGCCGCGGCCCCGCGGTGTGATCTGGGGCCACTCGCGGTCGATGGTTGCGTCCTTGCCCTGCTTGCGCAGGTACTTCTCGAAGTCCTCGGCCCAATCCTGGTGAGCCTGGAGCTGATAGTCCATGAGCTCCAGGGCGCTCATGGAGGCCAGCTGCGGGTACTTGTCCACCATGCCGGCGAGCACGTCGAGCGTCATGGCCACGTCGACCTCGGCCGTGTGAGCGTCGGGGGAGGCGACCGCCCCGTACACCGGTGCCATCTCCGTCAGTGTCTTCTTGCCCTTGCGGAAGCGGTCGAGCTTGCGGTCCAAAACCAACGGGTCGACGACCAGCATGGGCGCGCCCTCCAGGCGCTCCTCGAAGGAGCCCAGGTGGTGGCGACGCAGCTCCTGGTTGACCAGCGTGATGTCGTAGGTCGCGTTGAATGCGACGACGGGGTAGCCGCGCAGCCAGTGCTCGACGATGGAACCGGCCAGCTCGTGCAGGACCTCCTCAATGGGGCGGCCGTCGCGCCGCGCCTGCTCGGTCGTGATGCCGTGGACGGCCGTAGCCTGCTCGGGGATCTCGACGCCCGGGTCGGTCAGCCACGTGGCCACCTGGTCGGGGGCGCTGACGCCGGACCGGTAGGACGCGCCGTCGATGCGCAGCACCAGCGCGGCGGTGACGAGGCGGTCCTTGAGCGCGCGCACGCCCGTCGTCTCGGTGTCAAAACCCATCCACGGGTCGTCGATCCAGCTCATGATTGCTCCTAGCCTTGCCGGTGACTCCAGTGTGGCAGAGGGTGGGCACATCTGCGTCTCGGAGGCGGTAGAAGCGGGAAGTAGGCAGTAGAATCGGGTCATGAGCGACGAAGTGGAAATCGGTCGTGGCAAGCGCGGACGCCGCGCCTACACGCTGGACGATATCGCCCTCGTACCCTCGCGGCGCACCCGTGACCCCGAGGATGTCAACGTCGGCTGGCAGATCGACGCCTACCACGTCGATATACCCCTGATGGCGGCCCCGATGGACTCGGTGATGAGCCCGGAGACCGCGATCGCTTTCGGTCGCCTCGGCGGCATCGGCGTGCTCGATCTGGACGGCCTGTGGACCCGCTACGAGGACCCTACGCCGATCCTTGACCACATTGCTCACCTGGGCGAGGAGGAGTCGATTGCCACCCTCCAGCGCGTGTACTCTGAGCCGATCAAGCCCTCGCTGATCACCGCGCGCCTCAAGCAGCTGCGCGAGGCCGGCGTGGTCGTCGCCGGCAAGCTGTCGCCTCAGCGCGTGCAGAAGTACTGGCGCGCGGTCGTGGATGCGGGCGTCGACCTGTTCATCATTCGCGGCTCGACGGTGTCCGCCGAGCACGTGTCCTCGCGCCGCGAGCCCCTCAACCTCAAGCGCTTCATCTACGAGCTGGATGTCCCCGTCATCGTGGGCGGCGTCTGCACGGACACGGCGGCCCTGCACCTGATGCGCACGGGCGCTGCGGGCGTCCTCGTCGGTTTCGGCGGGGGTGCGGCCCACTCGACGCGCCAGTCCCTGGGCGTGCACGCACCCATGGCGACCGCGATCGCGGACGTCGCCGCGGCCCGGCGCGACTACATGGACGAGTCCGGCGGCCGCTACGTGCACGTCATCGCGGACGGCGGCATCGGCCGCAGCGGTGACCTGGCGCGCGCGATCGCGTGTGGTGCGGACGCCGTCATGCTCGGCGCTGCCATCGCCCGCGCGGAGGAGGCTCCGGGACGCGGCTGGCACTGGGGATCCGAGGCGACCCACCCGGATATGCCGCGCGGCCAGCGCGTCCACGTCGGCACGACGGGCACGCTTGAGCAAATCCTCTACGGCCCCTCGACACGCGCGGACGGCTCCCTGAACTTCGTGGGTGCCCTCAAGCGGACGATGGCCTCGACGGGATACTCGGAGGTCAAGGATCTTCAGCGCGCCCAGGTGGTCGTCTCCCCGTACTCGGCGTCCTGACTCGCGCTCACTGAGCGCGACGAGGCCGGGGAACTCAGCGGGACCTGGCTAAGTTTGACGAGGCCGGGGTGGTTGCGCCCTCACGGGTGCACGCTCGCCCGCTTGCGCCTTGTATTTTCGGGAATATTCTCAATAGCTTCCGCACGTATGTGCGTGAGGTTACACTTGTCATAACGCGTGTTGCCGTTGGTAAAGACGCCTGCGGCGCGGGGCTCGCCGGCCCCTCACGGTGAGGTGAGGTTGAGAGGACATCCCGATGAAGTGCGGGACACGATCACTAGCTGTACTCGGCGCGCTCGCGCTGTCCGCGATGGAGCTTGTGCCCGCCGCTTGGGCGGCCGATGTGGGTCAGGCTGATTCCGGCCAGTCCGCTCAGGTGGATGCCGCGCAATCGGGCGAGGAGCGCCCCGGCCTCGTCGATACGCCGATCCCCGACATCCAGGCCGTGGGCGAGGGTGACGATTCCGCGATGGTGGGAGCCACCGTGACGACTCTCGGCGTCGTGACGGCCACCTACCCGGCCGGCGAGTCCGGGCTGGGCGCGACCCTCGACGGCTACACGATCCAGACACCCGGATCGGGCGGCGCGTGGGAGCCGGGGCGCACTCGATCCGACGGCATCTTCGTCTACGCGGGCAACAAGGGCGAGATCCCGGCCCCGGGCACCTGCGTGCGAGTGACCGGCACGGTGGGGGAGTTCCCCGCGACGAGTGCGAAGGGCAACCCCCAGAGCCTCACCCAGCTCGCCGCGACCTCCGTCAGCGTGGTCGAGGGATGCCAGGCGCCGACACCCATCCCGGCAACCCGCGTCCCCACGCCGGACGAGGCCGAGGCCCTCGAGTCCATGCTCCTCGCACCCCAGGGAACGTGGACCATCACCGACAACTACCAGACGAACCAGTACGGCACCCTGACCCTCACCCCCGGTGAGAGCCCGCTGCGCTCGGCCACGGACGTGGTCGCTCCCGGGCAGGCGGCCCGCGAGTACGAGGCCGCCAACGTCGCCCGCGCCATCGCCCTCGACGACGGGACCAACACGAACCTGCAGAAGGGGGCCGCCACCGAGGCCGCCTACGCCTACCTGGCCAACGGCTCGCCCGCGCGCGTCGGCTACCACGTGGCCTTCACCAAGCCTGTGGTCCTCGAGCCCCGGCACGGTTCCTTTGTCTTCCAGCCGACCTCCATGGTCGCCGGGCACCCCGACCGCTCGCCCGTGACCATCACCGGGGAGCGCCCGAGCGCACCCACGGTCGGCGGCGACACACGCGTGGCGACGTTCAATGTCCTCAACTACTTCTCCGACCTGGGCGTCGACGAGGCCGGGTGCAAGGGCTACCCGGACCGCACGGGTGCCTTCGTGACGGCCAAGAATTGCAAGGTGCGCGGCGCGTTTTCGCGCGAGGCCTTCGCCAACCAGGAGGCCAAGATCGTCTCCGCGATCAACGCCCTGGACGCCGACGTGGTCGCCCTCGAGGAGATCGAAAATCCCGTCGCCGTGGGGGTGGGGACGGACCGCGACGCGTCCCTCGCGCGCCTCGTCGAGGCCCTCAACAAGGATGCGGGTGCCGGAACGTGGGCGTACGTGCCGTCTCCTAAGGCCGTGCCCGAGGCCGAGGACGTCATCCGGGTCGCCTTCATTTACAAGCCCGCGACCGTGGCCCCCGTCGGCCCCTCGCTGATCCACGACGACCCGGCGTTCACGGGCCTGGCGCGTCAGCCCCTCGCCCAAGAGTTCGCCCGTGTGACCACCGAGAGGGCCGCGCCCGCGACCTTCGTGGTTGTCGCCAATCACTTCAAGTCGAAGGGATCCGTGCCCGAGGGAGCGCCTGCTGGCAACGTTGACAGCGGGGACGGTCAGGGCAACGCGAACGCGATCCGCGTCGCCCAGGCCGGCGCCCTGGCAACCTTTGCCGCCCGATTCGCGGACAAGCCGACCCTGCTCGTGGGTGACTTCAACTCCTACTCGCAGGAGGACCCGATCAAGGCCCTCGAGGCCGCGGGCTGGGAGCGCGTCTCCGGCGGGGGCGAGGCCTCCTACGTCTACGCGGGACGCTCCGGATCCCTCGACCACGTTTTCGCCAACGCGGCCGCGAAGCCGCTGCTGGCGGGCGTCACCAGCTGGGCCGTCAACGCCCAGGAATCCATCGCCTTCGAATACTCGAGGGCCGGCATGAACGCCCACCTGGCAGTCGAGGCGGACAACCCCTTCCGCTCCTCGGATCACAACCCCGAGCTTATCGGGCTTACGCTGCTCGGCGGGGATGCCCCGGCACCGACGCCGAGCGCTGACCCGTCCAGCGCCCCCAGTGCGGCCCCACCCGCCGCAGTCCCCTCCGCGTCTCCCGCGGCGGTCCCCTCGAGGGCGGCCACGGCCTCGTCCCGCAAGGCACCCACGCGCGCTGCCGCGGTGAGCGGCCTCGCGCGCACCGGTGCGGACGCCGACCGGGCAATCGGCATCGGGATTCTCCTCGCCGCCATCGGCGGTGGGCTCATCCTCGTCGCGCACCGCCGTCGCCGCCGCGGCTGACACCACGAACTCCACACCCACCACGCAGGACGCGGCTTCGGTGCCGCCCCGATGAAAGGAACACACCCATGCACAGACCATGGACTCGCCTCGCGCTCGCCTCGGCGGCCGCCCTCTCCCTGGCCTCCCTGCCCGCAGCCGCGCTCGCGGCCCCACAGGATGATGCGTCACGCAACGAGGCACCGCCGATTACCCTGGACCTCTACACCCTCACGGACGTGCACGGGCACATCCAGCAGGTCGCCAAGAAGGGCGTCGTGCGCGAGGCCGGGTTGCCCGCTATGAACTGCTACCTGAAGAAGGCGCGCGCGACGAACCCCAATTCCTCGTTCACCCTGCTGGGAGACAACATCGGTGCCTCCCCCTACATTTCTGGGGCGCTCAAGGACAACCCGACCATCTCGGCTCTCAACACGATGAATCCGCTGGCCTCGACGATCGGCAACCACGAGCTGGACATGGGGCAGGCCGTCTTCAAGCAGCGCGTCGACGGATCCAACCCGAGTGAGTTCGTGCAGGCGACCTTCCCCTATCTGGGGGCCAACATCGAGGGCATGGGCACCTACGGGAATGGCACCCCCTACCTGGGGGACTACAAGGTGTGGACGTCGCCCTCGGGCATGAAGGTCGCTTTCATTGGGGCGATCGCTCAGGACGTGCCCTACAAGCTCAGTCCCGGAACGACGGCGGGCCTGACTTTCACGGACCCGATTGCGCGCATCAACTCCCTGGCGGCCAAGCTGAAGACTAGCGGAGAGGCCGACGTCGTCATCGCCATGCTGGACGACGACGTGAAGAACAACTACACGAAGGTCGGCAAGGATGTCGACGGCCTCATGGGCGGGGACACGCACGTGCCCTACGAGTTCGACCACGTCAACTCGGTGGAGTCCTTCGACTCCGCCAACCCGCGCCTGGCGGGCATCGCGTCGGGTTCCTACACGGACAACCTGGGCTTGATCCGACTGACGATCGACCCCGCGACGCGGCAGGTCACCAGCGCCGACTCGATCCTCATCCCCGCCGCCGAGGTCGCCCAGTGCGGTGCGGATCCGGACACCCAGGCGATCGTCGATCAAGCCGAGGCCGACTCGAAGGAAGCCGGCAAGCGCGTCGTCGCCACCGGGTACACGCAGCCCTTCAGGCGCGGCGTCTTCACGACGCCCGAGGGGGCGACGGACCCGGGATCGAACCGAGGCATCGAGTCCTCGCTGGGTGATCTGGTGGCCGACTCGCTGCGCGAAACGATCCTCACCCCGGACGGCAAGAGCGTCGACATCGGCATGATCAACGCGGGCGGCCTGCGCGCCGACCTGGTGCCGAACGAGGACGGGACGATCACCTACGCGCAGACCTACGAGGTTGAGCCCTTCTCCAACGAGCTGGGGTACGTGACGCTCAAGGGATCGGACGTCAAGGACGCGCTCGAGCAGCAGTGGAAGACCGATCTGAACTCGCAGAATTCTCGGCCCATGCTCAAGCTGGGCCTGTCCTCGAACGTGCGCTACACCTACGATCCGGCCAGGCCCTACGGGGAGCGCATCACGTCGGTGACGATCAACGGTGAGCCGCTGAAGGCCGACGCGACGTACACGGTCGGATCCGTGACCTTCCTGCTGGCGGGTGGCGACTCGTTCGAGGCCCTGACCCGAGGGGGAGCGGCCACGACGAACGGAAACCTGGACCGCGATTCTTTCAACGCTTACCTGGGCGCGCACTCGGGTGCGGCGGCCCGCTCGATCCAGGCCACGGGCGGCCTGACGCCGCGCGAGGCCAAGTCCTCGATCGGCCTGACCCTGCCCACGGATCCCGTCGCCGACGGCTCGACGGTGACGATCCCGATGCGCGGCCTGTCCTTCTCCGAAGGCCCCTCCATCACGTCGAAGGTGCGGGTGGGCGCCGGGGGAGCCCAGGCCGTGGCCGAGGTCAATAACTCCCTCGTGGATGCGCACGCCTCCGACGCTGCCTCGGTCATCACGACCGATGGCGCGGGGCAGGCGAGCGTGGACGTGACGGTCGTGGGTGCCTGTGAGGGTAAGGCTGCCGGCGAGGTCGTGAACGTTCCCGTCACGGTCGCCACCGACTTCGCGACGGTCGTCGAGGCTGGGGATGGCCTGACGATCCGCGTGACCTGCTCGGGGGCCTCGGCGCCCGATCCGAGCCCGTCGGCTGACGCGTCGGGTGACACCCATTCGGGTGGCCAGGCGGCACCTTCCACACAGCACAAGAACAAGAAGTCTCCCAAGGGCTCCCTGGCCCGCACGGGCGCTGACTTGGGTGGCCTGGCCGGGGCGATGTTTGTCGGAGCGATCGGCGTTGCCGGTGTGTTCGCCCGGCGCCGCTTCAATCGTTACCAAAGCGAAAACAAGTAGCCCTTGACAGGGGAGGGGCGGCGCGGGAGACTCGGATCAGGCGTAAAAGTCGATCATGACAAATGTTCGCGCAATGGCTGCGTGGACATGATCCGCGGCCCGCGCCGCCACCGGTTCAAGGAAGAATCCACATCAACGGAGGAAAACACTCATGAAGCACCTCACGAAGCTCCTCGCTGCGGCGGGAGTCGCAACGCTCGCCTTGGCCGGCTGTGGTGGCGGTGGAGGAACCGCCACCAGCCAGTCGGGCGGGGCGAAGGACGCCACCTCGTTCAAGGCCTGCGCGGTCTCTGACGCTGGCGGCTGGGACGACAAGTCCTTCAACGAGTCCGCCTACGACGGCCTCAAGGCCTCCCAGACCAGCCTCGGCATCCAGATCAACACGGCCGAGTCCAACTCGGACGCGGACTTCAACCCGAACGTGGAGTCCATGGTGTCCGACGGCTGCAACCTGATCATCGGCGTCGGCTTCAACCTGGAGAAGGCAATCCACACCTCCGCCGAGGAGAACAAGGACGTGCACTACGCCCTCATCGACTCCAGCTTCAACGACGGTAATAACAACACGGTGATGCTGGACAACGCGCGTCCGCTGCTGTTCAACACCGCTGAGGCCGCCTACCTGGCCGGCTACGTGGCCGCGGGCATGACCAAGACCGGTAAGGTCGCCACCTTCGGCGGTATCCAGATCCCCTCGGTGACGGTGTTCATGGATGGCTTCGCTGACGGCGTCGCGGCCTACAACAAGGCCAAGGGCACGAACGTGCAGCTGCTCGGTTGGGACAAGGCTTCGCAGAACGGCTCCTTCACGCAGTCCTTCGACGATCAGACGCTCGGCAAGGAGCAGGCCCAGCAGTTCATCTCTCAGGGTGCGGACATCATCATGCCCGTCGCGGGCCCGGTCGGCCTGGGCGCTGCGGCGGCTGCCAAGGCGGATGGCAACACCTGGATCATCGGCGTTGACTCCGACTGGTACGAGGCCAACCCCGACTACTCCTCGATCGTGCTGACCTCGGTGATGAAGGAAATCGGTGCCTCCGTCGAGCAGGCGATCCAGGACTCGGTCAATGGCAAGTTCAGCTCGACCCCGTACGTGGGCACGCTGGCCAACGGCGGTGTTTCGATCGCCCCGTTCCACGATTTCGACGACAAGGTGTCCGCGGAGCTCAAGGCGGACCTGACCAAGCTCACGGACGACATCAAGTCCGGCAAGCTCGTCATCGAATCGCAGAACGCCCCGAAGTGATACGGCGCGTGTGGGGCTGGTGGCGGTGACGCTGCCAGCCCCACACGGGCATCGGGGGTTCGCCCACCTGCTGGGGAAGGTCGAAGGAATGAAATTAGAGCTGCGGGGGATCACGAAGAGGTTTGGCCCCCTCATCGCCAACGACTCGATCGATTTAACGATTGAGGAGGGGCACATTCACGCCCTGCTCGGGGAAACCGGCGCGGGCAAGTCCACGCTCATGAACGTCCTGTACGGGATGCACGCCCCCGACGAGGGGCAGATCCTCATCGACGGCAAGCCCGTGACGTTCAAGGGCCCGGGCGACGCGGTCGCGGCGGGCATCGGCATGGTGCATCAGCACTTCATGCTCATCCCCGTCTTCACGGTCGCCGAGTCGATCGCGTTGGGCTTCGAGCCGACCGGCCCGGCCGGGATCATCAGCCGCGAGCGCGCCCGCCAGACGGTGCGTGAGGTCTCGGCGCGTTTCGGCTTTGACCTGGACCCCGATGCGCTCATCGAAGATCTACCGGTGGGGGCCCAGCAGCGGGTGGAGATCGTCAAGGCGCTGTCGCGCCAGGCGAAGGTCCTCATTCTCGATGAGCCGACGGCGGTGCTCACCCCGCAGGAAACGGACGAGCTGATGACGATCATGCGTCAGCTCGCCGATGCCGGGACATCGATCGTGTTTATCACCCACAAGCTGCGCGAGGTGCGCGCGGTGGCCGACGAGATCACGGTTATTCGCCGCGGTCGGGTCGTGGGGCACGCGTCCCCGAGTGATTCCGAGGCCTCGCTGGCCACGCAGATGGTCGGGCGCGAGGTGCTGATGCGCGTGGAGAAGGAGCCCGCGCGCCCCGCGGGCGGTGGCCTGTCCTTCGAGGACGTGTCCCTGCTGGGTGCGGGCGGAGTGCCGTTGCTCGATCACGTGTCCTTCGATGTTCCCCGCGGTGAGATCCTGGCGGTCGCAGGCGTGCAGGGCAACGGACAGACGGAGCTGGCCGAGGTGATCCTGGGCCTGCAAACACCCGACAGTGGGGTCATCCGACTCGAAGACGCCGATATTACGCGTGCCAAGCCTCGCGAATCCCTGGACGCGGGCGTCGGATTCATTCCTGAGGATCGGTCGACGGACGGCATCATCGCCTCGTTCTCGATTGCGGACAACCTGGTGCTGGACCAGTTCCGTTCCTCGTCTTTCTCAGCGCTCGGTTCCCTCAAGCGCGGCGCGATCGCGCGCAATGCCCGCGACAAGGAAAAGGAATACGACATCCGTCTGACGTCGATCGAGGACCCTGTCTCCTCCCTGTCGGGCGGCAACCAGCAGAAGGTGGTCGTGGCCCGCGAGATGTCGCGTGATCTGACGCTGCTGGTCGCCAATCAGCCGACGCGCGGCGTCGACGTCGGCTCGATCGAATTCATTCACCGCAGGATCGTGGACGTGCGTGACCAGGGCTGCGCGGTCCTGCTCATCTCCTCGGAGCTCGACGAGGTCATCTCGCTCGCGGACCGCATCGCCGTCATGTACCGCGGCCGCGTCGTTGGCATCGTCCCGGCGGACACGGGCCGTGACGTCCTCGGCCTCATGATGGCCGGCGTCCCCCTCGACGAGGCCGTGGCGGCTTCCTCGGGATCCGCTGGGGACGCCGGGGCGCCTCGAAAGGAGGAACAATGAGCGCGCGCACGAGTAGGAGGCCGGGTGTCGTCACCCGGATCCTTGGCTCGCGGTGGTTTGTCTCGGTGCTGGCCGTCCTCACCCGGATCCTTGGCTCCCAGTGGTTTGTCTCGGTGCTGGCCGTCCTCATCGCCTTCGCGATCGGCGCGATCCTCATCGCGCTGTCGGGTGCATCCGTTCTGGATGCCTACTATGCGATGTTCCGCGGCTCCATCGTGGACCCGAACGCGGCGAACGCCGTTCGCATGATCAAGCCGCTGACGGACTCTCTCTTCTATTCGATCCCGCTGATTATTTCGGGCCTGGGCCTGGCGCTCGGTTTCCGAGCCGGCCTGTTCAACATCGGTGGCAACGGCCAGATCATCGTCGGAGCGCTCGCGGCCGTGTGGGTGGGCTTTGCTGTGAGCCTGCCGCCGGTTTTGCACACGCTGGTGGCCCTCCTCGTCGCGGTGATTGCGGGCGGCCTCTACGGCGGCATCGCGGGCGTGCTGAAGGCGAAGACGGGCGCGAACGAGGTGATCGTGACGATCATGCTCAACTCGATTGCGACGCTGGGCTTGGGATACACGCTCGCGCAGAAGGCATGGCAGGTGCCCGGAACGAATCAGCCGGTGACTCCGAAGGTCGCGGACAGTGCGGCGCTCGTGCGGCTGCTTCCCGCCCCCTTCAAGCTGCACGTCGGTTTCCTGGTCGCCATCGTCGCGCTGGGCCTCTTCTGGTGGCTGATCGAGCGATCCACGCTGGGCTTCCAGATCCGCGCGGTCGGCGCGAACGCGGCAGCCGCCCGCACGGCCGGTATCTCGGTCGAGCGCATCACGGCGATCACGATGGTTCTCTCGGGCGCGTTCCTCGGCCTGGCCGGGGCGAACGAGGCATTGGGGACCATCGGGTACGTCTCGCGTGACGTGGCCGGTTCGATCGGCTTCGACGCGATCACGGTGGCCCTCCTGGGCCGCAACAAGACGTGGGGAACCTTCGGCGCGGGGCTCCTCTTCGGCGCCTTCAAGGCGGGCGGTTACACGATGCAGGCCAAGGGTGTGCCGATCGACATGATCCTCATCCTGCAGTCGGTCATCGTTCTGCTGATCGCAGCGCCTGCGCTTGTGCGCTGGCTGTTCCATCTGCCCGATGCCCGTGCGCTCGCGGCGAATACGCGAAAGGGGAACGCCGATGAGCACAAGTGAGTCCACCGTCGTTACTCAGGTCGAGGCGAAGCGCTCGTGGAAGCTTCCCGGCATCTACGTGGCGGCCTGTGTGCTGCTCGTGGTCTTCGCGGCCACCGCGCGCGGGGACATGACCCTGCGCCTGAACGACAACTCGCAGTCCTACTCGATTCCCGACATCGTCACCGCGGGCGCGCCTGTCGTGTGGGTGCTTGCCGCGGCGTCGATCGCGATCACCGCGTGGACGATTATCGTGACCCTGCGGCGGGTAGAGCAACCCGCGTGGGCACGCGTCGGCGAGATGGCCGTCGTCGGGCTGTCCACGATCCTGGGATTCCTGTTCTACGCGGGCTCCGGTTCGACGGGCGTCGTCACCCTGACCTCGACGCTTGTGTCCACCGTGGCGATCTCGACGCCGCTCATCTTCGGCTCCCTCTCGGGCGTCATCTCGGAGCGCGTCGGCGTCGTTAACATCGCGATCGAGGGCGATCTCCTGGTCGGCGCCTTCGCGGGCGTCATGGCGGCCTCGTACTTCCAGACCCCCTACGCGGGCCTCGTCGCGGCTCCTCTCGCGGGTGCCCTCCTGGGGTCCCTCCTGGCGATCTTCTCCGTCAAGTACGGGGTGGATCAGATCATCGTCGGCGTCGTCCTGAACGTCCTGGCCCTGGGCCTGACGACGTTCTTCTACGGCACGATCATGAAGGATGCCCGGGAGAGCCTGAACACCGACCAGTTCTCGCTGTTCAAGATCAAGATTCCGCTGCTCTCGGAGATCCCGGTCATCGGCCCGGTTCTGTTCAACCAGTCGATCCTCGTGTACCTCATGTACGCGGCCGTCATCGCACTGTCCTTCTTCCTGTTCCGCTCCCGCTGGGGCCTGCGGCTGAGGGCCTGCGGTGAGCATCCGCGCGCGGCCGACACGGTCGGCATCAACGTGGGGCGTACGCGCACCCTCAACACGATCCTGGGGTCGTCCTTCGCTGGCCTGGGCGGCGCGTTCTTCACGATCGGTTCCGGCCTGGCGTTCACGGACAACATTTCCGCGGGTAATGGCTACATCGCCCTAGCCGCCATGATCCTGGGCAAGTGGAACCCGCTGGGTGCTATGGGTGCGGCCGTCATGTTCGGATTCGCGCAGGCCCTGGCGCGCATGCTGCCCAATATCGAGCCCGCGATCCCCGCCGACCTCGTCTCGATGATCCCCTACGTGGTCACGATCGTGGCCGTCGCTGGATTCGTCGGCAAGTCGCGTGCACCGGCTGCTGAAAACATCCCCTACGTGAAGTGAGAACCCGCATGGATCCAACAGATATTGACTGGGACGACCTGCTGGCCGAGGCCATCGAGGCCATGAAGCACGCCTACTGCCCCTACTCGAACTTCCCCGTGGGTGCCGCGGGCCTGACGGCAGACGGCTGGCTCGTCAGCGGCTGCAACGTCGAAAACGCGGGCTACGGCGTCACCCTGTGCGCCGAGTGCGGTATGGTCTCCGACCTTATCCGTTCCGGCGGCGGCACCCTCGTCGCGGTCGTCGCCGTCAACGAAAACGAGGAGCCGGTGGCCCCGTGCGGGCGTTGCCGCCAGCTCATCTACGAGCACGGTGGGCCGTCCTGCCTGGTCCTCATGCCTGACGGTGTCGCGCCCATGACCGAGGTGCTGCCCGGCGCGTTCGGACCCCACGACCTGTCGAGCGTCGCCCAGGCAGCCCCGGCCTCGTCGGAAGAGAAAGAAGAACACGATGGCTCTCTTTGATGCCGTTGACATCATTCGCGTCAAGCGAGACGGGGGAGTGCTCACCCCCGACCAGATCGACTGGACGATCGACGCCTACACGAAGGGCGTCATCAAGGATGAGCAGATGGCCGCCCTGGCGATGGCGATCTTCCTGCGCGGCATGGACCGGGGCGAGATCGCCCGCTGGACGGACGCGATGATCCGCTCGGGGGCGCGCATGGACTTCTCCGGCATCGGCAAGCCGACGGCGGACAAGCACTCCACGGGCGGCGTGGGCGACAAGATCACGCTGCCCCTGGCCCCGCTGGTCGCGTGCTTCGGCGTGGCCGTCCCGCAGCTGTCGGGCCGAGGCCTGGGGCACACGGGCGGCACCCTCGACAAGCTTGAGGCAATCCCCGGGTGGCGCGCGCAGCTGAGCAACGACGAGATCATGACCCAGCTGGGCTCCGGCTGCGGCGCGGTCATCTGCGCGGCGGGCTCGGGACTGGCACCCGCGGACAAGAAGCTCTACGCCCTGCGAGACATCACCTCGACCGTCGAGTCGATCGCGCTGATCGCCAGCTCCATCATGAGCAAGAAGATCGCAGAGGGGACGGGAGCCCTCGTCCTGGACGTCAAGGTCGGATCGGGTGCCTTCATGAAGGACCTGGACGCCGCGCGCGAGCTCGCCCGCACGATGGTCGATCTCGGGCGCGACGCGGGGGTCGCCACGCGCGCCCTCCTCACCGACATGTCCGTGCCGCTGGGGCGCAAGATCGGCAACGCCCTCGAGGTGGAGGAATCCGTCGAGGTCCTCGCCGGAGGCGGCCCCCGCGACGTCGTCGAGCTGACGTGCGAGCTCGCGCGCAACATGCTCGACCTCGCGGGGGTGAGCGACGCCGACGTGGAGGCCGCCCTGGCGGACGGGCGCGCGATGGACCGCTGGCGTGCGATGATTCGCGAGCAGGGCGGAGACCCGGACGCCGCGCTGCCGCGCGCCGCGCACACCCACCAGGTCCTCGCCGAGGCCCAGGGAACCGTGGTCGGCATGGACGCCCTGTCCGTGGGCGTGGCCTCGTGGAGGCTGGGCGCTGGCCGCGCCGTCAAGGAGGATCCCGTGCAGGCGGGCGCCGGCATTGAAATCCACGCCAAGCCGGGCGACACCGTCGCGGCGGGCCAGCCCCTGCTCACGCTCCATACCGACGACGAGTGGCGCATCGAGCGCGCCCTGGAGTCCCTCTCCGGCGCCATCGAGATCGCCGACGGGGTGACCCCCGAGCCGCGCAGCGTCGTCCTGGAGACGGTGTCCTAAAGGCAGCCAGCGGCGAGCGCACGGGGAGGAGGAATCGTGGAACGGCGCGACGAACAGTCGATCGAGGCGGTCAAGCTCTACTACCAGCACGGCCTCAGCCAGGCCGAGGTCGCCACCCGCATGGGCCTGTCGCGCCCCACGATCGCCAAACTCCTCGCTCACGGCCGCGAGCGAGGCTTCGTGACCATCGAGATCCACGACCCGCGCGAGGATGCCTCGGAGATCGCCCTGCGGCTGGAGAGGCGCTTCGACCTGGCCTGCGCGCGCGTCGCCCACGGCCCCGACATGACCGAGGGCGAGGCCATTGAGCAGGTCGGCCGCGTCGGTGCGGATGTGGTGACTCAGCTCGTGCGCGACGGCATGAGCGTCGGGATCTCCTGGGGGCGCACGATGAGCGCGCTCGCAGCCCACCTGACCCGCGCCCCGCGCATGGGCGTGCGCGTCGTCCAGCTCAAGGGCGGGGCGTCGTTCTCTGAGAGGGCGACGCACGATTTTGAGATCATGCGTTCCTTTTGTGAGGCCTTCGGTGCGGAGCCGCGCTACCTGCCGCTGCCCGTCATTTTCCAGGACACCGCGACGCTCTCGATCGTGCGCCGCGACCGGTCGATCGAGCGGATCCTGGAGGAAGGGCGCGGGGTGGACGTGGCGGTGTTTACCGTTGGCTCCCTCGGACGTGAGGCCCTATTACTCAACCTCGGACAGCTCGAGGACGACGAGGTGGAGGCGCTCCTGCGCGACGCGGTCGGGGACGCGTGCTCGCGATTTTTCACGCGCGAGGGCGACGTCGCCCTGGCGTCGGTCGACCGCAGGACGGTCGGCATTACGCTCGACGAGCTGCGCTCTCGCCCTGTGCGGGTGCTCGTTGCCGGCGGGCGTGTGAAAGCGGAGGCGCTGGACACTGCGCTTCACATGGGGTTGGCCACGCACCTGGTGGTCGACCACGGCCTGGCCCTGGCGCTGCTGGAACGGCCGCATGGGGCAACCCCGCGCGGGGTGCGTGATGGCACTCCAAGCGGATGAGAACATTTGTCAAACCACTCGTTGACACATTTCAATTGCACGGCATAGCCTTGCGACAAGGGTAATGAAGCCTCGACGGAGCCCCGGGCTCCTCGACACCACAGGAGGACACATGCGCTCGACACCGCACATCAACCCCACCGCTCCCATCGCGCCGACGATCCTCCTGCCCGGAGACCCGCTGCGCGCGAAGTTCATCGCCGAGACCTACCTGGAGGACGCCCAGCAGTTCAACGCCGTGCGCAACATGCTGGGCTACACCGGCACCTACCGCGGCACACCGGTATCCGTGATGGGGTCGGGCATGGGCATTCCCTCGATCTCGCTGTACGCCCACGAGCTGATCCACGAGTTCGGCTGCACGCGCCTCGTGCGCGTGGGCACGTGCGGCGCTCTGCAGCCAGACGTCAACCTGTACGACGTCGTGGTCGCCCAGGCCGCGTGCTCGAACTCGGCGTTCCTCGATCAGTACCAGATCCCCGGCTCCTACGCCCCGATCGGTTCCTTCCGCCTCATTGACGATGTGGTGCGCCGCGCCCGCGAGGCGGGCGTTCCTATCCACGTAGGCAACATCCTCTCCTCCGACACGTTCTACAACGCGAACCCGACCTTCAACGAGGCCTGGCAGCGCATGGGCGTGCTCGCGGTCGAGATGGAGTCCGCGGGTCTGTACGCGACCGCCGCCCACGCGGGCGTCGAGGCCGTGGGTATCTTCACGGTCTCGGACTCCCTGGTCACGGGCGAGGCCACCGACGCTCAGGCGCGTCAGACGTCCTTTACCACCATGATGGAGCTGGCCCTGCCCCTGGCCCAGCTGTGATGCGACAAGAAAGTAGTTTTATGAACAAGCGTGATGTGGCCGCGATGATCGACCACACGATCCTCAAGCCCGAGGCCACCCGGGCGGACGTTGCCCGCATCGTCGAGGAGGGTGCCGCGGCCGGCACCTTCTCGGTGTGCGTGTCCCCCTCGATGCTGCCCCTGGACGTTCCCGAGGGCCTGAAGGTCGCCTGCGTGGTCGGCTTCCCGTCGGGTGCGGTCAAGCCCCAGGTCAAGGCTTTCGAGGCCGCCCAGGCCGTCGCCGACGGTGCGGACGAGATCGACATGGTCATCAACATCGAGTTGCTCAAGGACTCGCGCCTTCGTGAGCTCGAGGAGGAGATCGCGGCCGTGCGCCGCGTCGTCCCCGCCCCGCGCATCCTCAAGGTCATCATCGAGTCCGCCGCTCTGACGGACGACGAGATCGTCGCCGCCTGCACGGCCTCGATGGCGGCGGGCGCGGACTTCGTCAAGACCTCGACGGGTTTCCATCCCGCGGGCGGCGCCTCGACCCACGCGATCGCGCTCATGCGCGCCACGGTCGGTGACGCCCTGGGGGTCAAGGCCTCGGGCGGCATCCGAGACGCGCAGAGTGCCCTGGCAATGATTGAGGCCGGTGCCTCCCGCCTGGGAGTGTCTGCAACCAACGCCATCCTGGCGGGACTGGAGGACTAAAGACGATGGAGCTGCTCGAGCGCGCCCGCCAGTGGGCGAGCCATGACCCGGACCCCGCCACCGCCTCGGCCCTGAGCGCCGACATCGAGGCCGCACAGCGCGGCGACGAGGAGGCGGTGGCTCGCGTGGGCGCGGCCATGAACGGCCCCCTCCAGTTCGGCACAGCCGGCCTGCGAGGCGTCGTGGGTCCGGGCGAGTCCCGCATGAATCTCGCGGTCGTCATCCGCGCGACCGCAGGCCTGTGCGAGGTCGTCAAGCGCCACGCAACTGGCACGCCCACGCTGGTGGTCGGCTGCGACGCCCGCTACGGGTCCTCCGAGTTCGCCACGGCTGCCTGCCGCGTGGCCTCCGCCGCCGGCGTGCGCGTCCTCGCGCTGCCCCAGGCCAACCCGACTCCGCTGACCTCCTTCGCGGTGCGCCACTACGGCGCGGACGCGGGCGTCATGGTGACCGCCTCGCACAACCCCGCCCCGGACAACGGCTACAAGGTCTACCTGGGTGGCAGCGTTGTCACCGGCGACGGGCAGGGCGTCCAGATCGTCCCGCCCTTCGACACGGAGATCGCGGCGGCCATCGAGGCTGCCCCGCCCGCGGACGAGGTCCCGATGAGCGACGACCTTATCGAGGCCGTGGACCCGCGCGAGGACTACGTGGCCTGCGCGTCCGCCCTGGCCTCGGTGCGCGAGGACCTGCGCATCGTGCTCACCGCCATGCACGGCGTGGGCGCTGCGATCACCTCGCGTGTCCTGTCTGAGGCCGGTTTCTCTCACGTCTCCCTCGTGGCGGCGCAGGCCGATCCCGATCCGGACTTCCCGACCGTGCCCTTCCCCAACCCCGAAGAGGCCGGCGCCCTCGACATGGCGATCGAGCAGGCGCGCGAGCAGGGGGCCGACCTCATCATCGCGGTCGACCCCGACGCGGACCGCTGCGCGCTCGCGGTGCCCGACCCCACCTCGGAGACGGGATGGCGTCCGCTGAGCGGCGACCAGATCGGCTCGCTGCTGGGTGAGTTCCTGGCCTCGCGCGGCATGAAGGGCTCGCTCGCGAACTCGATCGTGTCTTCGCGCCTGCTCTCGCGCATCGCCCGCGCCCACGGCCTGGAGCATCACACGACGCTCACGGGCTTTAAGTGGATCGCCCGCGCCCCTGGGCTTGGGTTCGGCTACGAGGAGGCCATCGGCTTTTGCCCGGATCCGGCCCATGTGCGCGACAAGGACGGTATCGCGACCTCGGTCGTCGCCGCCTCCCTGGTGGCCGCCCTCAAGGAACAGGGACGCAGCGTGTGGGACGAGCTGGAGCGCCTGGCGCGTCTGCACGGCCTGCACGTGAGCTCGCCGCTGACCTTCCGCGTCGAGGAGATCGAGCAGATCGCGAGCGGCATGGCGCGCCTGCGTGCCCAGCCGCCGAGCGTTCTTGCCGGTTCTCCCGTCGTCGAGGTCTCGGACCTGTCGCAGGGGTACCGTGGCCTGCCGCCCACGGACGGCGTCCTGGTGCTCACTGAGGCGGGGGACCGCGTCATCGCGCGCCCCTCGGGCACCGAGCCCAAGCTCAAGTGCTACCTCGAGGTGATCCTGCCGGTCACCGAGGGTGAGCCGGTGCCCTGGGAGCAGGCGCGCGAGCGCCTCGAGGCAATTAAGGGAGCTTTTGCCGAGATTATCGGCCTGTAGGAGCGAATCGGGCCTCCGTCGGCGTATTTTCTGCGGGTAAAGCCCTGCGTAAGAAAATAGATAACGCTATACTTGCGTATATGGCAACTCACAGTGAATCTCTGGCGGAGGCCCTGCCCTTCGCCGACCGGCCCGTCGAGAAGGCACCCGGCCACTGGGTCCTTGCACGCGCCGGAAAGACGGTGCTGCGCCCCGGCGGCCTCGCCCTCAGCACGTGGGCGCTCAAGCGTGCCGTGTTGCCCGGCTCGGACGTCGTCGAGTTCGCGCCCGGCCTGGGGGTGACGGCCTCGGCGATTATTGGGGTGGGCCCCGGCTCCTACATCGGCGTGGAGCGCGATCCGAACGCCTCCGCGCGTGTGGACGCCATCGCCTCGGGCGTGGGGCGCTGCGTGAACGCCGACGCGGCGCAGACCGGCCTGCCGGACGAGAGCGCGGACGTCGTCGTCGGCGAAGCCATGCTCTCCATGCAGGGGGAGAAGGCCAAGCGTGCCATCATGAGCGAGGCCGCGCGCATCCTGCGTCCCGGCGGCCGCTACGTCATCCACGAGCTGGCGATGCGCCCCGACACGATCCCGGAAGAACCCGCCACCGAGATCCGCCGGGCGCTGGCCCGCGCCATCAACGTCAACGCCCGCCCCCTCACCGTCGCCGACTGGAGGCGCGCGCTCGAAGATGTCGGCCTCGTCGTGGAAGAGACCCGCACGGCCCCCATGGCCCTCCTCAAGCCCGGCCGCATGATCGCCGACGAGGGAGCGCTCGGCGCGCTGCGCATCATGCGCAACGTCGCGCGGGACAAAGACCTGCGTGAACGCGTCACGACGATGGCGCGCACGTTTAAGAAATATGACCGACACCTGTGCAGCGTCGCCATCGTCGCGCGCAAACCCAAGGAGAGCCAATGAGCCTGTCGCCCGAATCGAACACCGAGGTCCCCACGCCGATCATGACGGACCTGCAGGACATCGCCTCGATGATCCAGATCAACGAGGAGGCCACAGTCTCGCGCACCGTCATGCACGCCGAGGGCGTGCGCCTGGTCCTCTTCAGTTTCGACAAGGACGAGATCCTCAGCGAGCACACCGCCGCGATGCCCGTCATCCTGCACACCCTCGAGGGTGCCCTCGAGATCGAGGCCGACGGTCGCACCGTCGTCCTCAAGCCCGGTGACGTCATCCACTTCGGCACGCGCCTGCCGCACGCCGTGCGCGCGCTCGAGCCCTCGAAGCTGGCCCTGTACATGCTGGATCGCCGCGAGCGCCCCAAGGCCTGACGACCGACACTGTGCGGCGGGCCCCGTCCTCGTGAGGTGATGCACGAGGCCGGGGCCCGTTTGTCGTATCCGCGCGGGATGGGCGGGGCGGCGGCGCGCCGCGGGGCGTTACTTCAGCGACGCCTTGCCGGCGCCCTTCGCGACTAGCCAGAGGCCGGCCTCGACGATGAGCCCAGAGACGATGAAGACGATGGGCACGGAGATTCGCGCGTCCATGAGGGTGGTGGCCGCCAGTGCGATGCCGTGGGCGGTGCCCAGGACGCCGCCGCCGAAGAGGATGGGCCAGGCGGCGCGGTGGGTGCGCTCCCATTCCTGCGAGCCGGGGGTGACGCCCGCCAGGCGCAGCCCCAGGGGAGGGCGGCACACGCCGGCGCGCGCGGTCAGGCCCGTGGCAAACAGGTAGAGGCCACCCGCGATGAGAGCGACGGCGAGAATCAGGAAGGCGGCGATCAGTCCGACGTGCACGGGAACCCCTCGAAAGATAAGCGTTTCACGGCCGTTTCACGAAGGGCCGCGCGCCCATTCTACCCGGCCCCGGCCTCGTCGCCGCGAACGCAGTGGCGAGCGGCGGCCAAGCCGCGCGCCCGAGCCAGCCCCGCTCAGAAGTAGCAGGCGATCGGGCCGTTGGGGCCCGGCACGACGGTGACGGGGGTGTCGAAGATGTCGGTGAGGACCTCGTCGCGCATGATCTCCTCGGGTGTGCCCATGAAGGCGACCTTTCCGTCCTTGAGCGCGCAGATCTGGGAGGCGTAGCGCGCCGCGAAGTTGATGTCGTGCAGGACGATGACGATCGTGCGCGAAAACTCGCGGGCCGCCCGCTCCAGCATCCGCATCATCTCGACGCTGCGCGCGATGTCCAGGTTGTTGAGGGGCTCGTCCAGCAGGACGTACTCCGTCTCCTGGGCGAGCACCATGGCGACGTAGGCGCGCTGACGCTGGCCGCCCGAGAGCTGATCCAGGTAGCGACCCTCCAGCTCCTCCAGGTCGAGGAAGCCGATGTAGCGGTCGATGATCGCCTCATCCTGCGCGCTCAGCCGCCCCTTCGAGTGCGGGAAGCGCCCGAAACCCACCAGCTGACGCACCGTCAGGCGCGAAATGAAGTGGTTCTCTTGGCGCAGGATCGACAGGGTGCGCGCCAGCTCGGAGGACTTCGTCGTGGCCACGTTGAGGCCGCCGACCTCGATCGTGCCCTCGTCGATGCCGAGGAGGCGCCCGATCATGGTGAGGATCGTGGACTTGCCCGCACCGTTGGGGCCAACGAGCGCCGTGATGCCGCCCGTGGGGATGTCGAGGGAGACCTCGCCGATGCGCACCGACGGCGAATACTGCTTGACGACGGAATCGATGGAGATCACAGGCGGCCCTTCCGCAAAATAGTGACGATGAACGCGAGCCCGCCGACGAACTCGATGATGATGGAGACGACGCCCTGCGTGTTGAACACGTGATTCATGACGAAGTACGCGCTGGCCAGGATCGCGCCGCCCAGGGCGACGGACATCGCGAAGATGTAGCGGTGGTCGTGCGTGTCCGAGAACTGGTAGGCCAGCGTCGCCACGAGGAAACCGAGGAACGTCATGGGACCCACGAGCGCGGTCGACGTGGCCATGAGGATCGACACCAGGACGAGGACGAGCACGGACGTGCGGCGATGGTTCAGGCCCAGGTTGGTGGCCGTCTCGCGGCCGAGTGAGAGCACCGACAGCCGCCGCGTGAGAGCGACGAGGGCGATGGCCGCGGCTGCGACGAGGGGGACCGCAATCGGGAAATACTCCTTCTGGGCGTTCGCGATCGACCCGAAGAGACGCGCGGTGAGCACGTCGAACTCCGAGGGAGTGAGCAGCCTCTGCATGAAGGTGGAGATCGAACCGAGGCCAGCACCCAGCATGACGCCGATGAGGAGCATCGCGTGCATCGAGGCGCGCTGCGAGGTGAGCAGCCACGAGTAGAGCGCGAGGGTCAGGGCGATCATGAGGGCGAGCTGCCCGACGAAGTTGCCGACCGTCGCCGACGCGTTGAGGCCGGCGACGCCCAGGAAGAAGATCGTGGAGGTGTGGATCGCCCGGTAGAGGGACTCGAAACCAAGGATCGAGGGCGTGATGATGCGGTTGTTCGCCACCGTCTGGAAGGCGACCGTCGCCATGCCCTGGCATACCGCGACGATGGCGATCGCGAGGACCGCGAAGGCGCGCCGGCGGGCGAGCCTCCAGAACACCGGGGTGCCGAATTGCGCGGGGTTCTTCCACGTCAGGAGGCCGATGCAGGCGAGGATCGCCACTGCGCACACGAGACCGAAGATGATCCACCAGCGGCGCCGGGCGGCCGGGGACGTGAACGCGCCCGTGCGTCGGGCGGGGCGCTTCGTGGGCACGGACGAGGCCGGGGCGGGGACCGGGGAGGCAGCCTCGCGTTGCGCGGGGGAAGTCATGACGCTCACAGGACGGCTCCCTTCCTGGCCTGGCGCAGCACGAGCACGATGAAGACGAAAGCGCCGAGGACACCCAGGATGACCGAGACGGGCATCTCGAAGGGGGAGATGATCGTGCGCGCCAGCAGGTCCGTGACCGTCACCAGGGAAATGCCCGCCAGGCACACCCACGGCAGGTTCGTGCGCAGGTTGTCACCCATCGACATGGACACGAGGTTGGGGACGATCAGGCCCAGGAACGGCAGGGATCCGACGACGACGGTGACGACGCCGGTGGCCACGGCCACGAGCCCCGTCGCGATGAGGACCATGCGGTGGTAGTTGACGCCGAGGGAGATCGCGATGTCCTCGCCGAGGGACACGGCCGTCAGCCGGTCCGCCATGATGAACACGACCGCGACGACGACGGTGACGATCCAGAGGACCTCGTACTGGCCCTCGTAGACCGACGTGAAGGACCCCTGGAACCAGACGGACACGCTCTGCAGGGTATTCGTCTCGAGCGCCAGGAACGTCGAGATCGCGGAGACAACCGCGCCGAGCATCATGCCCATGATCGGCACGAGCAGCGAGGAACGCAGCGAGACGCGGCGCAGCAGCGCGAAAAACACCATCGTGCCCACGAACGCGAAGACGATCGCACAGGTCATGCGCACGAGGATCGGGGCACCGGGCCACACGATCATGATGACGAGCAGGCCCAGCCCCGCCCACTCGGTCGTGCCCGTCGTCGAGGGCTCAGCGAAGCGATTCTGGGTGACTAGCTGCATGACGAGGCCGCTCATCGACATTGCGGCACCCGACAGGACGAGCGCGATCGTGCGGGGGACGCGAACGGCGAGGAAGATCTGCCAGCCGTCGTCCTGGGAGAGGATCGAGTACTCGCCGGTCGACAGGGACAGGACGAGGAGCACAGCCACGGCGAGCGTGGCCAGGGTGAGCGCCAGGGGGCGATGCTTCGGCGAGGCCGGGGTGGCCTCGCGCTGAAGCGCCACGTCCGCGGGCGGGGTGGTGGTGGGGGAGTGCGTCATAAGAAAACGGGGTGCGGGTGCCGCCCCGGGAAGGCGGCACCCGCTTGTGTGTCAGAGGGTTACTTCTTCGCGGCTTCGAAGGCGTCCGCGATGGAGTTGAAGATCTCCGTGTAGGTGATGATGGACTCGTTGGTGTACGTGTCGTTGGGCGCGTAGATGACGTGCTTGCTTTGCAGCGCGGCGACGTTTTGCAGGGCGGCGTTGTCGTTGATGACGGTCTCGGCCGGGGTGTTCGAGCCGTCCTTGGTGATGGCGGCATCACGGTCGAGGACGAAGATCCACGCCGGGTTGGCCTCGGCGATGGCCTCGACGGAGATGTCGTCACCGGTGTGCGAGTCGGTCGACCCCTCGACCTCGAGGGCGGGCTTCAGGCCGAGCAGGTCGAAGACCGGTCCCCAGGTGCGGCCCTTGCCGGGTGCCACGTAGCCGATATTGCCTCCGGAGACGTCAACGGCCATGACGGTCGAGGAGCCGTCGTAGGCCTTCTTCGCGCGCTCGATCGAAGCGTTGAAGTCGTCGACGAGCTTCTTGGCCTCGTCCTGCTTGCCGAAGATCTCGCCGAGGTCGGTGACCTCGCGGATGAGCTCCTGGTCGAAGGGCTGGCCCTCGCGCGGCTCCAGGTTGATGAGCGGGACGTCGGGTGCGAGTTCCTTGATCTGCGCGTCGTACTTGGAGAAGCGCTGACCGGAGATGATGAGGTCGGGTTCGGCGGCGACCAGGGCCTCCAGGTTGGGGTCGCGGTGCATGCCCACGTCCGCAACCTCATCGCCACGGAAAGCGGTGATGGTCGAAGGCAGCAGTTTCTTCGGGGCGGCGACGAGGGGCACGTCCCACTGCTGCAGCACCTCGAAGGTGCGGTTGTCGAGGGAGGCCGCGCGGGTGACGGGCAGCTTGATCTCCACTGTGCCGTCGTTCGCTTCGATGCTCACGGACGAGGCCTGGGTGGCCTGCGTGGTCTCGCTGGGCGAAGCGGAGGACTGGGAAGACGAAGTGGTGGTGCCGGAAGAACATGCGGCCAGGCCGAGGGCGGCAACGGCGGCGATGGCGGCCAGGGAGGTGGTCGTACGAGACATCATTTCTCCGTAGAGGCTTGCTGTGCTGGGGCTAAAATGGGAAAAGCTAGGCTTACCTAACTGTCAAAACCAACCATACCGAAATTTAGGGTCTCGTGCGTGTGAGTGTGTGCATAGTTTCGCGCTGCTCCGTTGGGCTCCACGCTCACGCGTTCATCGACCGCACTTCCCTCGCGCTGACTGTGGTTGCTTGTTGTCAAGCTCACGCATTTCAGAAATTTCGCACGTAATTTGGCTCACCTAAAATTTATTAGTACATTGAAAAATGGCGTATTTTCAACGTTTTTGGCATGTGATCCCGCGACGTCTCGGGGGAATTACGTGCGAAATTGTGAGTGCTGCTGTGAGTAAGCCGAGGGGCGGTGCTCACGTGAGCACCGCCCCGGGAACTAGCTCGGTCAGCCGAGCGAGCGTGAAGTCGGGAACTAGCCCGGAATTCTGAGCGAAATGTCAGGTCAGTCGACCAGGCCCTTCACGGCCCCGTCAAGTTCGGCGACCCAATCTGCGCCCGACACGTCCGAGGGCATGCGCCAATCCCCGCGCGGGGACAGGGAGCCGCCGGCCATGACCTTCGGGCCGTTGGGCAGGGCGCTGCGCTTGAACTGCTGGCTGAAGAAACGCCACAGGAACAGGCGCTCCCACTTGACGATCTCCTCGAGCGAGTATGCGACCTTGTCCTCCTCGGGGAAGCCGACCGGCCAGGAGCCGACCGAGGCGTCCGACCAGGCCTTCTCGGCGAGGAATGCGATCTTCGAGGGGCGCGCGCCGCGGCGCAGCACGTAGTAGAGCGTGAAGTCCTGCAGGTTGTAAGGGCCGATCTTGTCCTGCGTGGACTGCATCTTCTCGCCCGGCTTGGCGGGAACCAGCTCAGGAGAGATCTCCGTGTTGAGGATCGACAGGAGCACCTCGCCGACGCGATCGTCAAACTGCTTGGAGGCCACGACCCAGCGGATCAGGTGCTGTATGAGGGTCTTCGGCACGCCCGTGTTGACCGCGTAGTGGCTCATCTGGTCGCCCACGCCGTACGTGCACCAGCCCAGCGCCAGCTCGGACAGGTCACCCGTGCCCAGAACGATACCGCCCAGGTGGTTGGCCAAGCGGAACAGGTAGTCGGTGCGCAGGCCCGCCTGGACGTTCTCAAAGGTCACGTCGTAGGTGGCCTCGCCCTCGCCGTAGGGGTGACCGATGTCGGCCAGCATCTGCGTGGCCGCCGGGCGGATGTCGATCTCCTGGAAGGAGGTGCCCAGGTACTCGCACAGGCGGGTCGCGTTCTTCTTCGTGCGCTCGGAGGTGGCGAAACCGGGCAGCGTGTAGCACAGGATGTCCGTGCGCGGACGGCCCAGCAGGTCCATCGCGCGGGAGGCCACGACCAGCGCGTGCGTCGAATCCAGGCCGCCCGAGACGCCGATGACGATTTTCGGGTTGCCGATCGCCCGCAGGCGCTGGACCAGGCCGGCCACCTGAATGTTGTAGGCCTCGTAGCAGTCCTGCTCCAGGCGCGTCGGGTCGTTGGGGACGAAGGGGAAACGGTTGACGGCTCGCTCCAGGCCCAAGTCGGTGCGCGGCGGGTCGAGCGTGAACTCCACCTCCTGCGGGGCCATGCGCTCGTCGCCCGCGAAGTAGCGCTGGGCGTTGTCCGTGAATGAGTTCTGACGCTTGCGCTCCGTGCGCAGTCGCTCCAGGTCCACGTCGGCGATCGTGATGTGCGCGCCCTCCTGGAAGCGCTCGCCGATCGCCAGGCGTTCCCCGGCCTCGTAAATCATGGTTTCGCCGTCCCAGGCGAGGTCCGTGCTGGACTCGCCCATGCCGGCCGCCGTGTACACGTAGGCGGCCGAGCAGCGCGCGGACACCGAGCGCACCATGAGCTCGCGATCCGCGCCGCGCCCGACGGTAATCGGGGAGGCGGACAGGTTCGCCAGGACGGTCGCGCCCGCGAGCGCCAGCTCCGTGGACGGGGTGACGGGTACCCACATGTCTTCGCAGACTTCGATGCCGATGGTCAGGCCGGGCACGTCGTCGGCGGACAGGAGGACTTGGCCGAAGGGAACCCACACGGGGCCGCCGCTGAACTCCTCGACGCCGCCCCACGGCACCTCGATGCGCTCGCAGGCGCGCGGGGGCATGGTGACGAAGTGGCGCTTCTCGTAGAACTCGCGGTAGTTGGGCAGGTGGGACTTGGGGACGATCGCGAGGACGCGTCCGCGGTGGATGGCGACGGCGCAGTTGTACAGGGCGTTGTCCTTGCGCAGGGGTGCACCCACGATGAGGAGGGGCAGCAGGTCGGCGCTTGCCTCGACGATGGTGGCGAGGGCCTTCTCGACGTTATCGAGTAGCACGTCCTGCAGGAGGAGATCGTCAATGGCGTAGCCGGAGACGCACAGTTCGGGGAAAACACCCATCGCGACGCCGCGAGTATCGAGCTGGCGGGCTGCGTCGATGATCTCGCGCGCGTTCTCGAACGGGCGAGCGGGGTGTGTGGGCAGGGTCACGGCGGCAACGCGCGCAAAACCCTGATCGTAGAGGGAATGGAAGTTCATAGTTCTCCTTTGGTACTGGGCTTATTCTTGCGCACTCGGCGCGCTCGCGCTTTTCATTGACGAGGCCGGGGCTGGGGCGGGTGGGCGGCGCAGGGGTGGGTCGAGGACGAAGGCGGTGTCGTCGACGCCCGGGACCAGGCGGTAGAGGGCTGCCGGGCGTCCGGCGCCCTCGCGCACCGTGCCTCCCGTCGGCTCGATAAATGATGCTGTCTTTGTTGCTTTGCGGTGAAAGTTGCGCGGGTCGAGCGCCGACCCCCAGATGGCTTCGTAGGTGGTGCGCAGTTGTGTGATCGTGAACTCGGGGCCGCAGAAGGATGTGGCTAGGGGTGAGTATTCGATCTTGGAGCGGGCGCGCTCGACTCCGTCTGCGAGGATTGCCGCGTGATCGAAGGCGAGGGGTGAGGTGGGAGCAAGGAGAGCGTCGACGGGATGCCAGAGGGCTCCTGCGGCGTCGCCGCCCGAGCGGGTTGGTGAGAATGAGGGGGCGAGGAGGAGGTAGGCGACGGAGAGAACGGGCCCGCGCGGGTCGCGGCCTTCCGGCCCGTAGGAACGCAGCTGTTCGAGATGTCCTGGCGGAGTAATGCCGGTTTCCTCTTCGAGTTCGCGCGCTGCGGCCTCCTCGGTCTGCTCGCTCTCGCGAAGAAAACCGCCTGGCAGGGCCAGGTGGTTCTTGAAAGGCTCAATTCCGCGCCGCACGACGAGGGCGTGGAGCGTGTTCTTGATGACCGTCAGGGCGACGATGTCGACCGCGACGGGGATGGTGAGGGGTGAGGTCATGGTGTAAGCCTAGCTTATTTGTGTCGATTTGACATTAAATGTCTAATGAGGTTATCGTCATCCTGACATAAACAAATGGGTCACCAACCAAGGAGCCATCATGGGAACCCTTCACCGCCACCCCTTCCTCATCCGCTACCAGGGCGGAGCCGGCGACCACGTCGTCCAGATCCGCGCCGGACGCACCATCCGGTCCGGCGTCGGCCAGTCTTTCTGGCTGCGAGCCGGACGCTGCGCGCTCGCGGAAGTCCCCACCGCCAACCGCGCCCACAGCTTCCTGGTCCAGACGACCACCGCTGACCAGCAGAACATCAACGCGCAGGTTTCGATCACCTACCACATCGACGACGCCGAGGCTGCCGCCGCGCACTACGACTTCGGGCTCTATCCGCGCGAGGCCGGGGCGGACGCCCAGGGCCTGTGGCAGATCGACGAAACCGTCACCCGCATCGCTTTCTCCGCCCTGGCCTCGGCAATTGGCGAGATGACGCTGACCGACGCCATTTCCGGATCCCTCGAACGGGTCGGCCGAGTGTTGGCCCAGGCCTTTGCCTCCGATGAGCAGCTGCGGGCCACCGGCGTCGCTGTCGTCGACGCACGCCTCCTGAGTCTGCGCCCGGACGAAGGAGTCGAATCCTCCCTGCGCGCCCCTCTCCTCGAGCAGCTCCAGGCCGAGGCCGACCGCGCCCTCTACGAGCGCCGGGCGCTCGCGGTCGAACGCGAGTCCCAGATCTCCGAAAACGAGATGCAGTCCAAGCTCGACCTGGCCCGTAAGCGTGCTGACCTGGTCGATCAGGAAGGCCATAACGCCAGGCGTGAGGCTGAAGAGAAGGCCGCCGCCGACGCGATTGAGGTCGAAGCGGAAGCGCGCCGTATCACCGAAAAAGCCAAGGCGTACGAGGTCGACTGGAACACCGCGGGCCGTGCCAGGATTGCGAACGACGCGGCCTACATCCAGGCCCTCGCCGAGGCCGGCCCCGAGGTGGCCCGCGCCCTTGCCCTGAAGGAAATGGCGAAGAACATGCCGTCCTTCGGGAACATCACGATCACCGCCGACGTGCTCAGTGATCTCGTGGCTGCCTTCACCGGCTCCGCGAAGGCGGGTCAGTAGTCATGCGCCGCCGCGCCGTCATCGTCCGACGCCCCACCGAGTTCGACGAGCTCATGGACCGCTATTCCACGCGCGGCCAGGTTGAATTCGTCCTGCGCAGCCGTGGGCGCACCCTTGCCTCCGTCGAGCGTGCGCACGAGTCTCACGTGGCCGCCCTGGCTCGCGTGCGGGCAGGAATACCGCAGGGGTGGGCGAGCGCCGACGTCGAGCGTGACTCCCTGTCGCGCTTCCTCTTCGCCCCCGAGGACGTCATCGTCGTCGTGGGACCCGACGGTCTGGTCGCCAACGTTGCCAAGTATGCGGGCGACCAGGCCGTGGTCGGCGTCAACTCGGTGCCTCAGTCGAACGCAGGTGTGCTCGTTCGATGCACTCCCGACCAGGGGGTCGCGGCCCTCGGGCGCATCGAGGCGGGTGCCGACCTGCGGGTGGACCAGCTGACGATGGTCCGGGCAACCGCCGACGACTCGCGCACGCTCACCGCCCTCAACGAGGTATTCGTTGGGCACCCGAGCCACCAGAGCGCCCGCTACGAGCTGGCCCTCGGAACCCGTGTGGAGCGACAGTCCTCCTCGGGCGTCGTTGTCTCCACCGGGACCGGGGCGACCGGGTGGGGAGCATCCCTCAAGCGCGGCCGCCACATGGGGGACCTACCCGCGCCGACCTCGCGCTCGCTCGCGTGGTTCGTGCGCGAGGCGTGGCCCTCGCCCTTCACCGGCGTCGATTACACCGAGGGCATCCTGGACGAGGACGAAGACCTCGGCCTCGTCGTTGCCTCCGAATCCCTCGTGTTGTTTGGCGATGGCATGGAGTCCGACCGACTGACCCTGACGTGGGGCCAAAGCGTGCGGATTTCGCGCGCCCCGCGTGCCCTGTCTCTCGTTGACCCTGCCGGCCTGGGGGAGGGCTGATCTTGCGGGTGTGCATGATCGCACTGAGACTACGTGCTACTCGCGCGCACACCTCGTTCACTGTGTCGGGGGGATGTTCGAGAGCGTGCCGATGGGGCTGATGACATCGCGCAGGGCAGCGGGGTGGCGCAAGGCGCGCATATGCGGATAGGTTACGAACATCCGGATAGGTTACGAACATCCGGATAGGACAATAAGCTATCCGGATGTGCATAACCTATCCATATGCGTACAACCTATCCGGATGTGCGCAGGGGAGGGGACACCCGTGTGTTGAGGCCCGCGAGTGAAGACCCGCGCGCCGTAACGCCTACGCGGTCACGACGCCCAGCGCACGCAGCTGGTCCATGACGCGGTCGAGGGTTGCGCCCACCGGCTCGCGGATGATCAGGTCGGCGTGCGCATCGGCCGAGGTCGGGGTGGCGTTCATGAGCACCAGGTGGTCCCCCGAGAAGTAGTTGATGAGGCCCGCCGCCGGATACACCACGAGGGACGTCCCGGCGACGATGAGAACGGACGCCCGAGAAATAGCGGTGACGGCGGCTTCGATGACGCCCTGGTCGAGGCCTTCCCCGTACATGACGATGTCTGGGCGCATCTGCTCTCCGCACGACGGGCACGCGGGCACGGGATCACCGTCAACCGTGACGGCATCCCCTAATGATGCGACGGCCCCGCAGCTCGTGCACACGAGCCGCTCCCAGTTCCCGTGCAGCTCCCACATGGCGCGCGACCCGGCCCGCTGGTGCAGGCCGTCGATATTCTGCGTGATGATCGCGTCCAGGCGCCCCGCGGCCTCCAGAGACGCCAGTGCCCTGTGCGCGCCGTTGGGCTCCACCGGACGGTAGATCTCGTGGAACCACTCCCAGTACGCCTCGGGGTGCAGGGTGAAAAAGTCGATGCTCAGGACCGTTTCGAGGGGAATCTCGCGTTCCTGAAAGTAGAAGCCGTTCGCTCCGCGAAAGTCGGGGATCCCCGACTCGGTGGACACGCCCGCGCCGCCGAAAAACACGGTGGACGGTGAGTCAGCGATCCAATCCGCCAGGGTAGAAACGTCGTCGTTCATGAGGACCTCCTCGCTCGCGCTACATTCCCAGGATACGCCCGAGGCCGGGGCCCCACGTGGGAACCCCGGCCTCGTGCGGAAAAATCGATCAGGCGAAGGTTAGCGCCTCGTTGCAGGCGTGGTCCACTGTCCCTGTCTGCCGACTAGTGAAAGTGCCAGATAGTGTCAGTTACGACGGTCTACGAGGAGTAGGGGCACTCGTGCGAGCGTATACCTTCTGAAGACGCTGAAGATTCTCGGGAGACATGCCAGCGATGGAGTCGAGATGTGGTCTGGCTCTATCGAGAATCTTGATATTGTGAATATTGTCGATGCTGCGCAAATTAAACTGGAGCGTTGACTCGTACGTGAAATGACCGTGAAGATCACGGTAAAAAGTGTCCGCCACCCATTTGTACGAGCTGCCCCGAATCAGCTGGTAGTCGCACGCCCGGCCGATGAGAGCCGCGATCCAGTCTGCGCACTGGATGTTCGTCGAAAGCTCCGAGTCGATATACGCGGGGGCTTCGAGGATTCGCAGCATCTCCTGGTGTTCTTTGATGCGACTGTAGATGTGGGCGTAGCTGCGTGTCACCTGGTGAAAGCGCTGCTTCTCGTTGATCATGTCCTGAAACAGGAGGATGTTCTCATCTTGATGTTCGGCATATGTGCAGAGGCGGTTGATCGCCTCACTCAAACACTCAAGAGTTCTTTCCTCTCGTTTGCTTTGCCAGTTGTTACCAGTGTCTTTTCCCCACACCTGCCCGGGGGTGCCGATGGGTTTTTCGCGCACGAAATAGAAGAGCTTGCCGCCATACTCGCTGGATATTCGTGAAAGCAGTGAGCGCAGCTCAACTACCTCCTGGCGTCCTGCACGCCCCATCGCGTGTTTACTGAGGAGGTCAGACCCTTTACGCTCCCACGTAGGAGCGTAATCTCCTGGTTCTTCTGTGCCCTCGCCGCAGAGGAATGAGTAGAACTTCTTCTTGGTTGCCGCGACATCTCGAGATAAAGCGTGGACCTCGCGTTCAGGAACGACGAAGCCCGCATAGCCAAAGACAGGTGAGGTTCTGTAGCTCTCGTGATCCTTTGAAATAAAGGCACCGGATTCGCCAACTTCGTCAATGTAAGCGATGAGCATGTGGTTCCTTCCCAAGAAACGCAAAGACCCGCGGCGCAACGTGTGCGCTCGCGGGCCCGCGGATTGGCACTCTGCGAGAACTTGCTCGCCGTTACCGCTTTTGATCATAGTCGCCGTGTGGGACGAAGTCAATACAGACGACGGATAAACCCGAGGCCGGGGCCCCACGGGGGAACCCCGGCCTCGAACAAGCCTGAGAATCAGGCGAAGGTGAGCGCCTGGCGGGCGATCGCCAGCTCCTCATTGGTCGGGTAGACGACGAGGGTCACGGCTGAGTCGGGAGCGGACACGATGCGCGGTTCCTTGACGCGGCCCTTGTTGGCCTCGACGTCGATCTTGACGCCGAAGGGAGCGAGGGCCTCGGCCAGCTCGCGGCGCACGTCGGCGTCGTTCTCGCCGATGCCGGCGGTGAAGGTGATGACGTCCAGGCCGCCCAGCTCGGCGGCGTAGGAACCCACGTACTTCAGCAGGCGATTGATGTACACGTCCATGGCGGTACGGGCGCGCTTGGAGGCCTCGGGGTCGGAGGTGTTGTTGATGACCCCCCACACGGAGCGCATGTCGGACTCGCCGGTCATGCCCTTCATGCCGGACTTCTTGTTGAAGAGGGTGTCGACCTCGTCGACGCTCATGCCGGCGACGCGCTGCAGGTGGAACACGACGGCCGGGTCGATGTCGCCGGTGCGGGTGCCCATCATGAGACCCTCGAGGGGGGTCAGGCCCATGGAGGTGTCGATCGGCTTGCCGTTCTTGACAGCGGACGCGGATGCGCCGTTGCCCAGGTGCAGGACGATCTGCTTGAGGTCGTCGCGGCCCAGCATCTTGGAGATTTCCTGGGAGACGAACTGGTGGGAGGTGCCGTGGGCGCCGTAGCGGCGCACCGAGTACTTCTCGGCGGTCTCGGTCTCGAGGGCGTACAGGGCGGCCTTGTCGGGCAGCTGCTGGAAGAACGCGGTGTCGAAGACGGCGACGTGGGGGACGTCGGGCATGAGCTCGCGCGCCACGTCAATGCCCTTGAGGTGGGCGGGGTTGTGCAGAGGAGCCAGCGGGCACAGATCTTCGATCAGGTTGCGGACCTCGTCGGTGATGAGGGCCGGGCCGTCGAAGTAGCGGCCGCCCTGAACGACGCGGTGGCCGACCGCGAGGATGTGGGCCTCGGCCAGGGACGGGCCCTCCGTGTCGAAGAGGCGCAGGACCTCACGCATGCCGACGGTGTGGTCGGGAACCGGGATCTCTTCCTCGGTGACGGCGTCGCCGTACTCATGCTTGATGAAGCCCATGGTGTCGCCGATGCGCTCGACGATACCCTTGGCGATGGCGTCGCCGGTTTCGGGATCGACGAGCTGGTACTTGATGGAGGAGGAACCGGAGTTAATGACGAGAACGGAGGACGAGGTCACGCGTTCGCCTTTCGTGTTGTGGGGTTGGGAGTAAAAGAACGAGGCCGGGGCCCGTTTACGTTCAATGGTAACCGGACCCCGGGACCTCGGTACCGTTCAGCCCTGGGCCTGGACGGCGGTCAGGGCGACGGTGTTGACGATGTCTTCGACGAGGGCGCCGCGCGACAGGTCGTTGACGGGCTTGTTGAGGCCCTGGAGGACGGGGCCGACGGCGAGCGCGCCGGAGGAACGCTGAACCGCCTTGTAGCCGATGTTTCCGGCTTCCAGCGACGGGAAGACGAAGACGGTGGCCTTGCCAGCAACCTCGGATCCGGGCAGCTTCTTGGAGGCGACGGCCTCGTCGACGGCTGCGTCGAACTGGATGGGGCCTTCGATGGCCAGCTCGGGGGCCTTCTCGCGGGCGAGGCGGGTGGCCTCGACGACGACGTCAACGTCCGGGCCGGCCCCGGAGGTGCCGGTGGAGTAGGAGAGCATCGCGACGCGCGGGGTGACGCCGAACTGGGCGGCGGTGCGCGCGGAGGTCACGGCGATGTCGGCCAGCTGCTCGGCGGTGGGGTTGGGGTTGACGGCGCAGTCGCCGAACGCCCACACGCGGTCCTTCATCGCCATGAGGAAGATGGAGGAGACGACGGAGACGCCGGGGGCGGTCTTGATGATCTGGAAGGAGGGAACGATCGTGTGCGCGGTCGTGTGGGCAGCGCCCGAGACCATGCCGTCGGCGTCGCCCATGTGGACCATCATGGTGCCGAAGTAGGACACGTCGGTGACCTTCTCGCGGGCCTGCTCGAGGGTGACGCCCTTCTTGGCGCGCAGGCGCGCGAACTCCTCGGCGTAACGCTCGAGGTAGGCGGGATCGTTCACGGAGACGACCTGGGCGGCGCTCAGGTCGAGGCCGAGCTCGCCGGCGCGCTTGGCAACGTAGTCGGCGTCGCCCACGAAGGTGATGTCGGCGATGCCGGCGGCGAGGACCTGGGCGGCGGCCTGCAGGACGCGGTCGTCGTCGGGCTCGGGCAGGACGATGCGCTTGCGGTCGGCGCGGGCGCGCTCGATGAGGTCGGCCTGGAAGGCGAGCGGGGTGACGGCGGTGGGGGCCTCGGTGCCGCGCAGGGTGGCGGCGGCCTCCTCACCCAGCGGCAGCGTCAGGACGGGCACGTCGACCTCGAGCGCGGGGGCGCCACCGGTCAGGACGACGGCGACGACAGAGGCGGCAGAGGCCTCGGCGCGCAGGCGGGCGGCGGCGATTTCCTCGGAGAGGAGCTCGGCGCTGGCACCCTCGGCGTCGAAGGCGAGGACGACGCCGGCTCGGGTGGAGGCGGCGAGGCTCAGGTTCCAGGCCACGTGGTCGAAGGCGCGGTTCGAGGCCTCACGGGCGGGGACGATGAGCGCGTCGTCGCCGGCGGCGCGGACGGCTTCGACCGCGGCGGGCAGAGCGGAGGCGGGACGGAGGGCGGCGTCGGTAGCCGTCGTGCCGGCCAGGGCGTCGACGGTGGCGACGCCGAGAACGCGGGCCAGCTCGTCAGTAGCGAGGGCGGCTGCCTCCGACGATCCGGGGGCGACGACGATGAAGCGGGACACTCGAATGCTCCTTTGGTGCGAGAAATATGTTGCGGGTCTCAGGGACCTTTGGACCAATACTAAACCCGCATGCCTCTTATTCCTATTCTTTTGAAAAGACGAGGTAGCGGTTGGCTTGGCGGGGCGCAGATGAACATTCGCATGATCACGAGCGCTCGTGCGATAGGGTAGGGGCGTGAATATTGAGGAGAGTACCGTGCGCGCCCGACTGGGTGGCTGGCTCGGCGGCACCCTCAGCGCGGGCGGTGTACTCGGTGTGATTGCGCTGGCCGTGACCGATCACCGCCACCGAGCGGTCATGTTGATGGTCGCCGTGCTCGTCGGCATGGCGACGCTGCGCCTGTGGACGCCGGGACGCCCCTGGTTCGCGTCGCGCGCTCGCCTCATGGATGTTGCGGTGTACGTGATCCTCGCCGCGATCATTTGGTGGTTTGCCCCGTACGTGTCGACGCTCGCGGTGCGTTAAATCCACGAAAATGGCCGTTGGGCGGGGCAATGCCCTCACTACGGCGCTTTCTTCATCACGTGAGTTTTGCCGCATCTATCCCGAATCCTGGCCACCGCTTCAAGATTTCGCAAAGTTCGGGCATGCTATGCGTGACCCATCATCCCTATTGTCAAGGTGAAACACATGCGCGAGTTCCTGCGTAAATCCGGAATCCTCGTGTGGGTGATCGCTGCGATCATCCTCGCGACCGTCCTCGGATCCGTCCGTATCGGAGGCAACCACCTGGTTCCCGTCGAGATCGGCCGTATTTTCGCGACCTTCTCGGCGATCTTCAGCCAGTTCCTCTCCTTCTCGATCCCGCTGATCATCATCGGCCTCGTGACCCCCGCTATCGCTGACCTGGGCCGAGGCGCGGGCAAGTGGCTGGGCATTACGACGGCGATTGCCTACGCGTCGACGCTGTTCTCGGGCTTCCTCACCTACCTGGTGTGTGCCTCGCTCTTTCCGCGCATCCTCGCCTCCACCCAGCTGGGCGATGTCGCCGAGCCGGGCAGCGCCCTGGAGTCCTACTTCACGATCGAGATGCCCGCGCCGCTGCAGGTGATGACGGCGCTGCTCCTGTCCTTCGTGGTGGGCCTGGGCCTGTCGATGGTCCCGCGCGGCGTGCTGCGTAAGGGGTTCATCGAGTTCCGCGCCATCATTACCCGCCTCATCGAGACGATCATTATCCCGCTGCTGCCGCTGCACATTTTCGGCATCTTCCTGAACCTGACCTACACGGGCGAGGCTGCCTCGGTTATTCGTACGTTGCTGCGCGTCGTCGTCGTGGTCCTGGTTCTCGAGGTCGTCATCCTGCTGACACAGTTCTGCTTCGCCGGCATCGTCGCACGTCGCAATCCCTTCAAGGCCCTCCTGACGATGATGCCTGCCTACCTGACGGCTCTGGGCACGTCCTCGTCCGCGGCCACCATCCCGGTGACCCTGCGTCAGACCAAGAAGAACGGCGTGTCCGACGCGGTCGCATCCTTCACGATTCCGCTGTGCGCGACGATCCACCTGGCCGGCTCGACCTCGAAGATCTTCTCCTTCGCGTTCGCGATCGTCCTGACTCAGGGCCTGACCGTTTCCTCCCTGCAGTGGGTCGGCTTCATCTTCATGCTCGGCATCACGATGGTCGCCGCCCCCGGCGTCCCCGGCGGCGCCATCATGGCCGCCACCGGCCTGCTGAGCTCCATGCTGGGCTTCAACGATGCCCAGGTCGCGCTCATGATCGCCACCTACATCGCCCTGGACTCCTTCGGTACCGCCACCAACGTGACAGGCGACGGCGCGATCGCGCTCGTCGTGGACCGCATGGCCCACGGCTCGATCGGCAACGAGGGCGACCCGGAGAACGCTCGCGAGCTGGCGTTTGACGGTATGGCCTACCTGGATCGCGTCTCCGTCGAGGGCGTTGTCAGCCCGGAGGAACTGGCAGAGTCTGCCGCTCGCAACAGCAGCGAAACTGTCGCCTAGTTTCCAGTGACTGCGTGAGCGCGCGCCCGCCGAAAACGGTGGGCGCGCGCTTGTCGTTTCCTCGGTAAATGGGAGTTAGGCCCTAGTGGTGGAGGCGCGGGTCACGTAGAATGGTTAACGATAGGCACACTGGGCCTCGCGGCCCGCTCCGTCAACGAAAGATGGCAGAAAAATGAGCACAGTTCGTATCGGTGTCCTGACCTCGGGCGGTGACGCCCAGGGAATGAACGCGGCTGTTCGAGCCGTCGTGCGTACGGCGCTGGCGCGTGGCGCGCAGCCCTATGCGATCTACGAAGGCTGGCAGGGAGCCTGCGCGGGCGGCGATTCCATCAAGAAGATGGAGTGGTCGGACGTCTCGTCGATCCTCGCCGAGGGTGGCACGGTGATCGGCACGGCTCGCAGCGCGGACTTCCGCACGTATGAAGGTCGCCACCGCGCGGCCGCGAACCTGCTTGAGCACGGCATCGATCACCTTGTGGTGATCGGTGGTGACGGTTCCCTGTCGGGTACGAACGAGTTCCGCGGCGAGTGGGCCCAGCACGTCGCCGAGCTGGCCGCCGAGGGCGTGATCTCGGCCGAGACCGCGGCCGCTCACCCCGCCCTCATCATCGTCGGCCTCGTCGGCTCGATCGATAACGACATGGTGGGCACGGATATGACGATCGGCGCGGACACTGCGCTGCACCGCATCCTGGATGCCATCGACCAGCTGACCAGCACGGCGGCCTCGCACCAGCGCACCTTCGTCGTCGAGGTCATGGGCCGCCACTGCGGCTACCTGCCCCTCATGGCGGCTGTTGCGGGCGGCGCCGACTACGTGTTCACGCCGGAGGATCCGGCGGGCCCGGGCTGGCAGGACGACCTGGCTGAGCACCTGCGCCTCGGTCGCGAGGCCGGCCGCCGCGAGTCCATCGTCCTGGTGGCTGAGGGCGCGCACGACCGCGACGGTAACGAGCTGTCAACCCAGCTGATCGCCGACACGATCCAGGAGCGCACGGGCGAGGATGCGCGCGTGACGATCCTGGGCCACGTGCAGCGCGGCGGCACTCCCTCGGCCTACGACCGCTGGATGTCGACGCTGCTGGGCTACGCCGCCGTCCAGGAGATCCTCGAGTCCACGGCCGAGGATGAGCCCGTCATCCTGGGCGTGCGCCGCAACCGCATCACGCGCGTCCCCCTCATGAAGGCCGTCCACGACACGCGCGCGGTCAAGGACCTCATCGCGGCTGGCGACTACGCGGCTGCCCAGGCCTCGCGCGGCTCGTCCTTCTCCTCGATGGTGGGTATCAACCAGATCCTGTCCACGCCTCCGCAGCTCACCCCTGAGCCGACGGGCGAGTCCAAGCGGGTCGCGATCCTGCACGCGGGCGGCCTGGCCCCCGGCATGAACACGGCGGCCCGCGTGGCCGTGCGCCTGGGCATCGCGCGCGGGTGGACGATGCTCGGCGTGGACGGCTCGTGGAGCGGCCTGGCTGATGACCGCGTGCGTGAACTGAGCTGGTCCGACGTGGAAGGCTGGGCCTTCAAGGGCGGCGCCGAGCTCGGCACGAAGCGCGACATTCCGCCGGTCGAGCAGTTCTACGCGCTGGGACGCGCCATCGAACGCAACGAGATTGACGCGCTCCTCGTCATCGGCGGCATGAACGCCTACCTGGGCGTTCACGCGATCACCTCGGAGAAGGACCGCTACCCGGCGTTCCAGATCCCGATCCTGCTCATCCCCGCCTCGATCGACAACAACCTGCCCGGCTGCGAGCTCGCGATCGGTACGGACACGGCGATCAACAACGCGACGTGGGCAATCGACCGTATCAAGGAGAGCGCGGCCGCCTCCAAGCGCTGCTTCATCGCCGAGACGATGGGCCGCCGCTGCGGCTACCTGACTCTCATGAGCGCACTGTCCAGCGGCGCGGAGTACATGTACATCAACGAGGAGTCCCCCTCCCTCGAGCAGATCGCCGCGGATGCCGAGCGGATGGTCGCCTCCTTCAAGTCCGGCCGACGCCTGTTCCTCACGCTGCTCAACGAGTCGGCCTCCCAGTACTACGACCGCGAGTTCCTGGCCGACGTGTTCAACGCGGAGTCCGAGGGGATCTACGACGTGCGCCACCAGGCCCTCGGCCACATGCAGCAGGGCGGCTCGCCCTCGCCGTACGACCGTCTGCTCGCCACGCGCCTCGTGGCGCGCGCCTTCGAGCAGCTGGTGGACCAGTTTGAGCGCGGCGACCGCGGCGCCTACTACATCGGTCAGGTCGGCGCCGCGATGGAGGCGCGTCCGGTGAAGAACATGTTCGACGACCTCGACCTGGTGAATCGTCGTCCCTTCCACCAGTGGTGGCTCGACCTCGTGCCCGTCCAGCGCATCGTGTCGCTGCAGAACCCGGGCATCGAGGCCACGCCTATCCCCATCGACGATCCGGTCGCCTGACCCCGTCGAATTCGCGCGGCGTCCGAGGCCGTGGTTCCGTGAGCGCTCGCGGGCCACGGCCTCGTCGTTTCAGGAGAGCGAAGCGGGGGTGACCAGGGGCCAAGTCCCCGCTAAACTAGAGTGCGAACCTATCTCTACTGTCAGGAGACCCCATGAGTGATATCCCCGTGATCGACCCGACGATGACCCCCGCGTGGGACACGCTCGACCAGCTGGCCGACAACTTTGAACCCGATCTGCGCAAGCTTTTCGCGGATGACCCCAACCGCACCCAGACCTTCACCTTCGATGCTGCCGACCTGCATGTCGACCTGTCGAAGAACCTCGTGTGCCCCACGCTGGTGGGCCACCTCCTCGCCCTCGCTGAGCAGACGGGCGTCCTGGAGCTGCGCGACCGCATGTTCGCGGGCGAGCACATTAACGTCACCGAGGACCGCGCCGTCCTGCACACCGCGCTGCGCCGCCCCGCGACCGACTCCCTGACGGTCGACGGCCAGGACGCGATCGCCGACGTGCACGAGGTGCTGGAGAAGGTCTACGCTTTCGCCCGCCGCGTCCGCTCCGGCGAGTGGGTCGGCATCACGGGCAAGCCCGTCAAGACTGTCGTCAACGTCGGCATCGGCGGCTCCGATCTGGGCCCCGTCATGGCGTACGAGGCCCTCAAGCCCTACGTGCAGGAGGGCCTGGAGTGCCGCTTTATCTCCAACATTGACCCCACTGACGCGGGTGAGACCACGAAGGACCTGGACCCCGAGACGACTCTCGTGATCGTCGCGTCTAAGACTTTCACGACGCTCGAGACCATCACGAACGCAAAGGTCGTGCGCGCCTGGCTGCTCGACGGCCTGCGTGAGCGCGGCATCGTCACCGACGAGGCCTCCGAGAAGGAAGCCATCGCCAAGCACTTCGTCGCCGTGTCCACCGCCCTGGACAAGGTCGCCGAGTTCGGCATCGACCCCGCCAACGCCTTCGGCTTCTGGAGCTGGGTGGGTGGCCGCTACTCCGTGGATTCCGCCGTGGGTACCTCCCTGGCCGTCGCGATTGGCCCCGAGGGCTTCGCCGACTTCCTCGCCGGCTTTAACGCGATGGACCGTCACTTCGTCGAGACTGCCCCCGAGAAGAACGTGCCCCTGCTGATGGGCCTGCTCAACGTGTGGTACTCGAACTTCCTGGGCGCCGACACGCACGCCGTCCTGCCCTACTCCCAGTACCTGCACCGCTTCCCCGCGTACCTGCAGCAGCTGACCATGGAGTCCAACGGCAAGTCCGTGCGCCGTGACGGTAGCCCCGTCACCTACGAGACCGGCGAGGTCTTCTGGGGCGAGCCCGGCACCAACGGCCAGCACGCCTTCTACCAGCTGATTCACCAGGGCACCCGCATGGTTCCCGCCGACTTCATCGCGTTTGCGAACCCGACGTGGGCGCTGGGCGATGGTGACGCCGACATGCACGAGCTGTTCCTGTCGAACTTCTTCGCCCAGACCAAGGCCCTGGCCTTCGGCAAGACCAGCGAGGAGGTGCGCGCCGAGGGCACGCCCGAGGCCATCGTCTCGGCCCGCGTGTTCACCGGCAACCGTCCCACGACCTCGATCATGGCCCCCGCCCTGACCCCGTCGGTCCTGGGTCAGCTGATCGCCCTGTACGAGCACATCACCTTCGTCGAGGGTGCCGTGTGGGGCATCGACTCCTTCGACCAGTGGGGCGTCGAGCTGGGCAAGGTCCTGGCCAAGCAGATCCTTCCCGCGATCGAGGGCTCGTCCGAGGCCCTGGACGCGCAGGATCAGTCCACCCGCGCTCTCATCGAGTACTACCGCGCGAATCGCACGAAGTAGTCTCGCCTGAGCGATACTCGGGGGGCCGTGCCGTGTGTGGCACGGCCCCCTCTGTGTTATCGGGTTGTACGCCGACGCCAGTAGCAGATCAGGCCGAGCGTCAAACGGGAGACAACGTCGGCGGCCAGGTAGAGGGCCGGGTTGAGTGGGGTGGCGCGAAAGCGGCGCAGGACTCCCGCCCCCCGCTGGGTCACGAGGTCGACGGGGACGATGATGAGCGCGCTGATCGCGATGACGATCCCGGGGAAAGCGGTGAAGTTTGCCTCGAGGAATCCTTTTCCTCCGAACTCGGGTACCGGGTTGTTGCCGAAGATGAGGCCCATGCACCCGATGAAGGCGGGGGCGAACAGAAGCGCGAAGATGACGGTGACCGGTTCTCGCAGTGCACACATCGCGGTGACGCGGCACAGTTGAATGGCGGTCAGGCGAATCTACGTGTCCGCCAAAGCGCCGCTCGCCCGCGGGGCCGCGCAGGCCTCGTGAGCGAGCGACGGGCGGGACATGAGCTCACGCGGGAATGTCTCGCACGCGATAGGCGATGAGGCCGCCAGCACAGCACGCGATGCCCACGCCGAGCTGGACGGCCAAGGGGAGCCAGTGGGTCGTCCCCCACGGGTCGGCCACGTGCCCGAGGACGGTCAGATCCTGCGCCCACGTCGGCATGTCGATGAGGCCCCCGAAGAGACGCACGAAGGAACTCCACGCGATGACCACCCACGCCAGGGACCGCCACCGGGGCGCAGCGCCCACCAGGAACACGGCGATGCCCGCCGCCGCCACGACCCCCGGCAGCTGGGTGAGCGTGGAGACGAGCGCGCGACCGACAGCGTGGTCCTCGCTCACCTGGGTGGCCATCGCGGCTGCCAGCGCTGCCCCAGACACGAGGAGCAAGACTACCCCGGCGCCGATGGCGTCGGCCACGGCCGCTAAGAGCGCGCGCGTGCGCGGGACGCCGCAGGCCAGCACCGCCTCGGACAGCCCCTTCTCCTCCGACGCGGCCAGGCCGAGCACCCGCTGGACGACCGCTGTGGCTACGAGAGCAACCATCACGACCGTGAACAACGTGGTGAACTGGACGACGGGCCGCATCTCGGGGGCCATCTTGTCGAATAAGGCGGCGCTCTCTGGGGTGTTGGCGATCAGGTCGGACAGCCTGCCCGACATCGTGCCGAAGAGCGCCGCTGTGAGCACCAGTGCGAAGGCCCAGGCCGCCAGGCGCCGTGCGCCCAGGCGCGCGGTCAGGCCCAGGGGGCCGCGCACGCGCCACCGCCTGGCGGACACGGAGCGGTCAGCCAGCACCGCCCCCAGCAGTTCGCGGCGGGAGTGGAGCAACGCGGCCAGCGCCACCAGTGCGACGGCGACGAGCGCGAAGACGGCGAGCGCCCACACGCGATCCGCCCCGAAGGGCCCGGCCACGTCCCGCCAGGCCAGAGGGCTCAGCCACCGCAGCCACGCGGCCCCCGTCTCATCGGCCAGAACGCGGACGGCGAAGGCCACCCCGAAGACCGTGAAACATAGCCCCCGTGCGGCCGAGGCGTCCCGCACCAACTGCGAGGCCACCAGGGCGACGCCCGCGAAAGCCCATCCCTGGGCGATGGCCACGCCGCCGAACACGAGCGCACCCCGCAGGGGCGTCTCGCCCACGACGGCGTCCACGCCCACCAGCGAGGCCGCCAGGCCCGCGCCCGTGAGCGCCATGGTGCCCATCGCCCACGCGGTCGCCGAGGCGAAGGGCGCCCATCGGCCCGCGCCCGCCCCGAGGACGACCTCGACGTGCCCGTCCTGCTCGTCGCGCCGGGCCAGCGCGGTCGTGAGCATGATCGCCATGATCGCCACGAGCCACAGCAGGTACCCGCCGTCCTGCCAACTCGCGAACTCCCCCATGGAGCCGGCGGCGGGGAGGGGGCCGAAGAGCAGGCGCACGCCCGGCACGTCGCGCATCTGGGACAGGATCGCGGTGCGCTCCTCGAACGAGGGGTAGGTGCGCTGCAGGGCGATCGGGCGGCCCAGCAGGAACAGCCACAGCGGCACCATCCACGCGAGCGCCTGCCACCTGTAGCGGCGCGTCGCCAGTCCCAGGCACCGCCGGAATCCCGTGAACGCGCTCATGACCGCGCCCCCTGGTCCCCCGAGTAGTGGCTCATGAACAAGTCCTCCAGGCTGGCGGGCTCCACTTGGACGTCGTCCACGCCCAGCTCCGCGACCGCGCCCAGGATCCCGGGCACCAGGGAGGAGGGGACGCGGGTCTCCACGCGGGTGCCGGTGGGGCGGACAGGGGCGCCGAGCCCGGCCAGGGCCTCGACGAGGCGGGGGCGGCGCGCGTCCGACTCCCCGATGCCGATGCGGATGGCGGTCTCGGCCAGGGAGCGCAGATACGACAGGTCGCCGCTCTCCACGGTCCGCCCGCCCTTGATGATCGTCACGTGCGAGCACAGGTCCTGGACCTCCGCCAGGATGTGGCTGGACAGTAGGACGGTGGCACCCCCCTTGGCGGCCTCGCGGACCGTGTCCGTGAAGACGCGCTCCATGAGGGGGTCCAGGCCCGAGGTCGGCTCGTCGAGGATGAGCAGGTCCACGGGCGCGGACAGGGCGGCCACGAGCGCCACCTTCTGCGCGTTGCCC
>OFCU01000116.1_pt1 | contig 43557 bp, 29 predicted proteins | sample 1520851 | NCBI WGS metagenome assembly OFCU01 (sample SAMEA2699040, study PRJEB24076) | metagenome | reverse complement strand
ATAACGAGGCGGAAACGAGAGAAACATTTGAACGCGCCTATGAGTCATTGAGAGAAACAAAAACGGACATTCTGCCGTTTGAGCAGATTTATGGCTTTATAGCAGAGCAGCTTCAGGAGGATAAAATCGGTATTCTAATGCTGAACTCTATCGTATCTTATGATGAAAATACGCAGTATGAAAAAGGCATCAATGTTATTGTTGGAGGCAACAGTTTAGGCCGTGGAGTGACTTTCCCGCAGCTCCAAACAATTTACTATTGCCGTGTTGCAAAAAGTCCGCAAGCTGATACTATGTGGCAACATGCAAGAATGTTTGGCTATGACCGTGATCCCTGCCTGCTCCGTGTATTCATGCCACCGAAACTGTTCAAGTTGTTCTCTGATATTAACAGAACCAACAACAGTATCATCAAGCAGATTGAAAACTCCAGCAACGGATGTGACATTAAGATTTTCTATCCTACTGTACTGAAGCCCACCAGAAAAAATGTGCTGGACAAAAAAGCTGTTGGAATCTATTCAGGTGGAGTCAACTATTTCCCGTTTTATCCTGTGAATAAGGATGTTGCATCCATTGATATGTTGCTTCAGTCGTTTGGGGATGACTTGTATACTGTTAGTTTGAAACTAATTAAAAAGGTTATGGCGCAGCTTGATTCTGAAACAACAGACGATTGGAATGCAAAAGCTTTTATTGGTTTTGTCAACACGCTGTTGGCTACCGACCCGACAGCTCAAGGAAAGCTGATCGTCCGCAGAAATAGAGATATTGGTAAGGGAACCGGCACTTTGCTTTCTCCCACCGACCGCAATCTGGGCGATACCTATCCCGATGATCTGGTACTTACCATGTACAAAATTACAGGCAATAAGGCCAAGGGGTGGGACGGAACACAACTTTGGATTCCTAATATCAAATTGCCTGGTGACTGTGCATACTACACTGGGGAAACCATCTGAGTATAGATGGAGGTGATTTCCAATGGCTGATACCAAAACTCCCGCTGAACGCAGCGAAAATATGTCTCGAATCCGCAGCACCAACACCAAGCCGGAGGAAATCGTAAGGAAATATCTATTCAGCCACGGTTTCCGTTACCGCAAAAATGACAAACGCTATCCGGGAAAGCCCGATATTGTCCTGCCAAAATATCACACTATCATTTTTGTCAACGGATGCTTCTGGCATATGCATGGTTGCTCCCGCTCCAGACTTCCTCGTTCCAATCAAGAATACTGGAAGCCCAAAATTGAACGAAACATCCAGCGGGATGCAGAAAATCAACAAAAACTGGAGGCTGACGGTTGGAAGGTGATTGTAGTCTGGGAATGTGAATTGAAAAAGCGTACAGCCGAAGAACGACTATCCCGATTATGCGATGAAATTCGAAAAAGCAATGATTATTAGGAGTCTCGAAAAGCCCTTGGTAACAAGGGCGCACTTCTATACAGGGTAAACCCTGTATGCGTGCGCTCTGCGAGGCAGACAGCCCGGACAATGATTGTCCGGGCTGTTTTGCGTCACTGCGTTCCGTACAAGGGGCTGCACCCCTTGCGCCGCTTATGCGGCTATCCTTGCCCGCTTCGGATGGAAAACAATCTGTTTGCACAGACAGTTTCCCATCCAAAGCCTAAAACTCAACACGCAAATTTTACCGCTTGTCCGAAAGACAGGCGGTATTTTTTATCTGAAAGTAAAGGAGGAATCTACGATGCCAACAACCGAGAAGCTGAAACAGGAGATCGCAGATGCAGAAAAGAAGTTGGCGCAGGAGCGCAGCAGGCTTCAGCGGCTGGAAAACCGGAAATCCTATTACGAGAAGGGAGACAGGAAGAAACGGGCACACCGCCTCATTACCAGAGGGGCCGCCGTGGAGAGCATCGCACCGCTGGCGAAAGTTCTGGGCGAAACAGAGTTCTATGCTTTTACGGAAAAAGTTTTCGCTTTGCCGGAAGTCAGGGCTTTGTTGATGGAAGCGGTCAATGCACACAATCAGGCAAGCCAGAAAGGAAAGGGATAAGTATCGCACTATTTCACTTCCATGTTACCCAGATCAAACGCAGCGCAGGGCAATCCGCTGTTGCGTCCGCTGCTTACCGATCCGGCGAAAAGCTGCACAGCGAGTATTATGGAGAGGACAGCGACTACACCCGGAAAGGCGGTGTCCTCTGTTCTGAAATCCTGCTGCCGCCCCACGCTCCTCCTTCCTTCGCAGACAGGCAAACCCTGTGGAACGAGGTGGAAAAGGCAGAACGGGGCAAGAAAGCCCAGCTTGCATACAGTTTTGACATTGCCTTGCAGAACGAGTTTTCCACGGAGGAGAACATCGGCCTTGCAAGGCAATTTTTATTGGAACAGTTTGTGAGCCGGGGAATGGTGGTGGATTTCTCCGTTCACGCCCCCGACAAGGAAGACGGAGGCATTGCCAACCCGCATTTTCATGTCATGTGTCCCATCCGTCCCCTGCTGCCGGATGGGACATGGGGCAACAAGCAGCGGCGGGAATATCTCCTGGATGAAAACGGGGAGCGCATTCGGGATGAAGCAGGAAACTTTGTGTTCAACGCTGTCCCCACCACGGACTGGGGCAAACCGGAAACGCTGGAACATTGGCGGGAACAGTGGGCGGCAATGTGCAATGCTCGGTTTGCTGAGAAAGGGGTGGAATGCCGCATCGACCACCGCAGCTACGAGCGTCAGGGTGTGGAGCAGCTGCCTACCGTCCATGAGGGTCCGGCGATCCGCCAGATGGAGGCCAGAGGTATCCGTACCGATAAAGGCGATTTCAACCGCTGGGTCAAGGCGACCAATGCCTTGATCGGCAAGCTGAAAAAGAAAATTACGGCGCTGCTTGACTGGCTGAAAGAAGCGCATGAGGAATTGAATAAACCGCAAACACCCAATCTGGCGCAGCTGCTCAGCGAGTATTACACCAACCGCAGCACAGGCGCATGGAGCCGGAAAGCGAAAATCGGAAATCTCAAAGAGTTCAATGAGATTTGCAATTATCTCATGCAGAACGATTTGGCAACACCGGAGCAGTTGCAGGAGCGTGTATCTACGCTGAGTGACCGCATTGACATTTTGAAAAACGCCCTGCGTGGTAAATCTGACCGCATAAAGGAGCTGAATGAACTCCTTCGCATGGTGCAGTTTTACGCTGACGGAAAGCCTGTTGCTGACAAGCTGGCGGCCATCAAGTGGAAGGGCAGGCGTGAGCAATTCATGTCCGAAAATGAAAACGCACTCCGCCTGTATCACATGGCAGAGCGCAAATTAAAGCCGCATTTTAAGGACGGAAAATTGCCGGTCACAGCATGGCGCAAGGAGCATGACCGTCTGGAACAGGAATACAAGACGGGGCAAGCGGAACTTTCACCCATCTATGCGGAAGTGAAAAAGCTCTGGCAGATCAAATATAAGGTGGATCAGGTCATTCACGGGCAGGAGAAATCAGTGCAGAGCCACACAAAGAAACATCAAATCGAACATTAAGGGGGATTTCAAAAATGGAACTCAACTGGAAAGAGGACAATAACCTCGTAAGGAAAATTGCAAAAATACTTCTTGGAGATACGCTGCCCAATGGCGAGCCTGTAAATTCATTGGTTTTTCTTGACAATGCTTCACGGGCTGAATTGCAGCGGTGGGCAAATATGAGTGATGCGGAATTTGCAGCTGCACAGCTCAGCGGCGATGCCATCCGCATTGATGTGGATGATCTTATCAGACAACTGGAAGAAAAATATGCCCTTGACCCACAGATGCTCGATGATTTGCTTTCGGATTTTGATGCAGATGATTTGGATCTTTGGGAAGAAATCAGCCAATGGGAAGATTCTGACCATGACGAACCAACGGAATATTTTTTCTCCAATCCTGATCCCTATTTCAAGCCTGAACCGCTGCCGCCTGACCGTCCTAAACACAATTTTTGGTTTGACGAGGACGGGCACATTCATGTAAAAAATCTTTCTGCTTACTGGATTCCCGAATTAACTGTCACTGAAAAGATTGGCGGCACCGTTTACACCGTCTCGGGCAGCTATGAGGGAACAGAATGTTTTGTGCGAAAATTGGAGCGAATTACTGCAAAAAAGTTTGAAGAAGAAATGGGGGATTCGAAATGACAAGTTCACAGATTCTTGGTACAATAGAAGTAACCAATCCTGTACTGACAGTTGCTCCGCCAAAGGAGGAAACAGAAATGTTAGGAGCAACAAGCAAAATTACTGCCCTTTATTGCAGATTGTCTCAGGAGGATGAGAGACTTGGCGAGTCCCTGTCCATTGAAAATCAGAAATCCATTCTTTTGCAGTACGCACGAGAGCATCATTTCCCAAACCCGGTGTTCTTTGTGGATGATGGCGTAAGCGGTGTGACCTATGACCGTCCCGGCTTTCAAGCCATGCTTGCGGAAATCGAAGCAGGGAATGTGGCTGTCGCGCTTACCAAAGACCTATCCAGACTTGGACGAAATTCTGCGCTGACCGGGCTATATACCAACTTTACTTTTCCGCAGAATGGGGTGCGCTTTATCGCCATCAACGATGGTTTTGATACCGCTGATCCCAATAGCATCAACAACGATTTTGCTGGAATAAAAAACTGGTTTAACGAATTTTATGCCCGTGACACCAGCCGCAAAATCCGAGCCGTGCAGAAAGCAAAGGGTGAACGAGGGGTTCCGCTGACCGTCAATGTCCCTTACGGCTATGTGAAAGACCCGGAGAATCCCAAGCACTGGATCGTTGACCCCGAAGCTGCCGCTGTTGTAAAGCACATCTTCAATCTGTGTATGGAGGGGCGAGGCCCGCAGCAAATCGCCAATCAACTGAAAAAGGATAAGATTTTGACCCCGACAGCCTACAAGAAACAGCAGGGACGGAAGGCGGCTCACCCCGATCCGGAAAATCCCTATGAATGGAGAGACAGCTCCGTTGTCAACATTTTGGAGCGCAGGGAGTACACAGGCTGCACCGTCAACTTCAAAACCTACACAAACTCCATCTGGGATAAAAAGCAGCGGGAGAATCCCCTTGAGAAACAGGCGATTTTTTACGACACCCATGAGCGCATCATAGAGAACGATGTGTTTGACAAGGTGCAGGAGATCCGCCAGCAGCGTCACCGCATGACACGCACGGGACGGAGCAGCATCTTTTCCGGCATGGTTTATTGTTCTGATTGTGGCTCAAAAATGCAGTACGGCTCGTCCAACAACAACGATTTCTCACAGGATTTCTTTGATTGCCGTCTGCACAAGAAGCACAGGGAAAAATGCGGCGGGCACTTCATCCGTGTCAAGGTTTTAGAACAATTAGTCCTAAAACACATCCAGTTGGTTACAAGCTACATCCTGCGGTATGAGCAGCATTTCCGGTCTGTTATGGAACACCAGCTCCGACTGGAACGCACAGAGAAAATCCAGATCAGCAGACAGCAGCTTGACCGGGACGAAAAGCGCATCTCTGAATTGAAGCGATTGTTCATCAAGATTTATGAGGACAACGCCAGCGGACGATTGAATGATGAACGCTTTGATATGCTGAGCCAGAGCTATGAGGCGGAACAGAAGCAGTTGGAAGCTGAGGTAATCACCTTGCGGCAGGAAATTGAAGTACAGGAACGACAGAACGAAAATATGGAGAAGTTCATCCAGAAAGCACATAAGTATGTTAGGATTGAAGAACTTGACCCGTATGCGCTCAGAGAGCTTGTTCAAGCGATCTATGTGGATGCGCCGGATAAGTCAAGCGGAAAGCGCAGACAGCATATCCACATCAAATATGATGGAATTGGCTTTATCCCTCTGGAAGAACTGATGAAAGAGGAAACGGCGTGACCGTAGTCACGCCGTCCCTTGAAAACACAAGGTTTTCACTCTTTTTGAATTATACTGTTTTACGACCACCCGGCGTTCGACAGGTGGTCTTTTTAACTCTTACTTTTCCTGCGGCATCAGCTTTGAAAGCTCAGCCAGGACCTCGTCGCCGAGGTGTTCCAGCTTTGTTTTCGACTGACGGTCCGCAGCAGGCGGTGTCTGTGCTGCCGTCTCCGGGAACGGGACAGTGGGCAGTGCGGACGGAACATCCAGCCGCAGCGGGGCGGTGGATATTTTGTCCAGCTCGCTCCGCAGCTCCTCACACCGAGCGGTCAGCTCGGCGTTCTCCTTCCGCAGGGCCAGCATGGTGCGCTCATAGGCGAACATCCGTGTCTCATAGCGGCGAAGCTCGGCGTTGGCCGCGTTGAGCTTCCGGCTCAGCTGCTCGAGCTGAGTCGGCCCGGACGCAGCCGGCAGAGCCTCAGGGCATGACTTCTCCCGTTCGGATGCCATCGCCTCTTCCACCTCCTGCAGTCTGCGCTGGGCGCAGCGGTGCTCCCGGGCAGTCTCCCGGCAGAGCTGTTCCAGCCGATGCAGCTCCGGCGTCCGGCGGCTGCTCAGCCACTCCAGCGGCAGCTTCGTCTGTTGCTGCTCCACGGTACGGCCTCCTTCCGCTTTTTCTGCGCAAGGGGTTCTCTATTCTTGCGCTTATCTACGCTTGTTCAGGATCGCCAGCAGGTCGTCGTAGTAGCTGGTGTCGCTGTTCTCCTCTTCCACGGGCTTGGCGGCAGAAGCATTGCCGGAAGCGACGGAAGGAGTGTTGACCTCGGCGCTGAAGACAGCGGACGGAGCAGAAGCCGTCACGCCGGGAGCAGTACCGGCGGCAGCAGTACCCAGCGTGCTGCGCAGGCCGTCAGCGGCCTTATTGTCGAAGCCGGTAGCCACGACGGTAACGCGCATCTCATCGGAGAGGTTCTCGTCGAAGGCAGTACCCCAGATGATGTTCGCATCGGGATGAGCGCTCTGGGTAATGAGACCGGCGGCAGTCTCGACATCCTCCAGGCCGATGTCGGGGCTGGAAGTGATGTTGATGATGACGCCGTGTGCGCCGGCGATGCTGGTCTCCAGCAGCGGAGAGGAGATAGCGGCCTTGGCGGCGTTCTCAGCCTTGCCGGCACCCTTGGCGCTGCCGACGCCCATGTGAGCGTAGCCAGCGTCCTTCATGATGGAGCGCACATCGGCGAAGTCCAGGTTGATGAAGGCCGGCACATTGATCAGGGCGGAGATGGACTCGACGCCCTGACGCAACACGTTATCAGCGGCCTGGAAGGCGTTCATCAGGGTGATCTTCTCCTGACTGATCATCTTCAGGCGCTCGTTGGGGATGACGATGAGGCTGTCCACGTGCATCAGCAGATTTGCAATGCCCTGCTCAGCCAGACCCATCTTCCGCTTGCCCTCAAAAGAGAAGGGCTTGGTGACGATGCCCACGGTCAGGATGCCCAGATCGTGTGCCACCTCGGCCACCACAGGAGCAGCACCGGTGCCGGTGCCGCCGCCCATACCGGCGGTGATAAAGACCATCTGGGAGCCCTTCAGAGCGTTTGCGATCTCGTCCTTGCTCTCCTCGGCAGCGCGCTGGCCGATCTCGGGGTCAGCACCTGCGCCGCGGCCCTTGGTGAGCTTGGAACCCAGCTGCACCTTGGTGGCGGCATGGTTCTTCGCCAGTGCCTGCTGGTCGGTATTCATTGCGATAAATTCGACGCCCTGCAGGCCGTCGCTGACCATGCGGTTGACGGCGTTGCCGCCGCCGCCGCCCACGCCGATGACCTTTATCGTCGTTACGTTTTCGTCCATTTCTTCGTCGAGCATGAGTGCCATATCATTGTCCTCCATCGGATTTTATCGTAGACCGCGCCTTGGCGCAGGATAGAACTCAACATTACTGCTACTATATAACAGTATCGTATCATCTTTTGGCCCCGAATGCAAGATAAATTTGCTTTTTCGATGGTATTTTTTTCACAGCGGCGTCAAGGGCCGGCATTTCTCTGCCAATTCGTCCTCCTAAAGAGGCCAGAACTTCGCACAGGCCGGCATAGCCCCGGTCGATATGACAAGTCTCTTCCACGAGGCTCTTCCCCCGTGCCGACAAAGCCGCCACCACCAGTGCCGCGCCGCCCCGCAGGTCAGGCGCAGTGAGGGTGGCGCCGTGGAGGCCGCTTTCCGGCAGCGGACCGACAGAGAGCACCCGGCCTGACCGATTTACCCGCCCGCCCAGCCGCTCGAAGCCTTCGGCGCAGCCGAACCGCCGTTCGAAGACGACGTCCTCGATGCTGCTCTCCCCCTCGGCACAGAGCATGGCAGCGGCCAGCAGGGGCGCAGCGTCGGTGGCGAGACCCGGGTACACCCCGGTGAAGACCCGACCCGCCCCGTACAGCCGCCCGAAACGTGCCACCTCGGCCCGGTCTGCGCCCCGCTCCACGGCGCAGCCCATTTGTTCCAGAATTTCCAGCACCGGCGCATAGAGCGCGGGCGGGCATCCGGTGAGTTCCACCCGCCCTCCGGCAGCAGCGGCGGCGCAGGCCAGTGTGGAGGCGAAGATGCGATCCGGCAGAGGCGAAAAATCGCAGCCGGAAAGCGCCCGCCGCCCTTCGATGTGAATCGTCGAAGTCCCCGCGCCCTCGATACGCCCGCCGCAGCGGTTCAGGAAGTCGGCAAGGTCAGAGATCTCCGGCTCCCGCGCCGCGCCCCGCAGGACGGTGGTGCCTCGGGCGCAGGCAGCGGCCAGCAGCAACGTCTCCGTCGCCCCCACGCTGGGGAAGCGGAGGGTGAAGTCTGTCCCGTGGAGTCCCCCCGGCGCGGCCAGCACCAGCTTTCCCGCCCCGGCGTCCAGCTCCTTTGCCCCCATCCGGGCCAGACCTTCCAGATGTAAGTCGATGGGCCGGGCGCCGATATTGCACCCGCCGGGCAGCGAAGTCTCAGCCCGGCCCAGCCGCGCCAGCAGCGGCGCACAGAAGAGGATGGAGGCCCGCATTTGTGCTGCGGTTTCTCCCGGAAGGGTGCTGTTTGAGGGCATCCCGGCCACCACAATGTCTGCCCCCTGCCAGTGGGCGGCGCACCCCGCACCCCGCAGCAGCCCGAGGCTGCATTCCACGTCCGACAGCCTCGGCACAGCCCGCAGCCGCACCGGTCCCCGGCAGAGAAGCGCCGCCGCAAGGAGCGGAAGTACGCTGTTTTTCGCCGCCGGTATTGCCGCCGTGCCGTTCAGCGGCCGTCCGCCCATCACCCAAATCCGCCCGCTCTGCTGTGTCATATCCGCTGCCCCCATTCCGCAAAAGATACCCCACGATATGCAAAAGCAGGGGCGGATGTCACGATTTGAGTTTGTTGAAAGATTTGTGAGACTACGGTCAGATCTTCCTTCGTACAACCTCTCCGTCACGGCTTCGCCGTGCCACCTCCCCTAGTAGGGGAGGCTTTGGCATTCCGTAGCGCTTTGCCTCTTCGCCAGAGGCTCCCCTACTAGGGGAGCTGTCGAACGAAGTGAGACTGAGAGGTTGTACAGAGCAGCGCCTTTCCTCTACGTCTCTCCGGGTTGCGGCTCCCAGCGTCTGCTTCGGCCCTTGGTTCGGGCCTCGCATCCTGCTGGCCGCGGCCCGAGCTTCGCCTCCCTGTTTCCGCCGCTGGCGGCGGTCGGCTCAGCTCCCACGTGATACCCCCAGCACCACCCCCATCTCCCCCAGCAGCATCATGAGGCTGGTGCCGCCGGAGGAGAAAAAGGGCAGCGAGATGCCGGTGTTGGGGATGGTGTTGGTGACGACAGCCACGTTCAGCACCGCCTGCAGGGCCACCTGCACCACGAATCCCACCACCAGCAGCGCCCCGAACCGGTCGGGCGCGTGGGCTGCGATGGTGATGCCCCGGCAGAGCAGCAGCACGAACAGCCCCACCACTGCGCAGGCCCCCACGAACCCCAGTTCCTCGCAGACGATGGAGAAAATGAAGTCGTTCTGAGGCTCGGGGACGAAAAGATGCTTCTGGCGGCTTTCCCCCAGACCGAGGCCGGTGGCCCCGCCGGAGCCGATGGCATAGAGGCTCTGGATGGTCTGGTGGCCATCGCCCAGCGGGTCGGCGAAGGGATCGAGCCAGGAGCGGAGCCGGTCGGCGGCGTAGGGGACGAGATCGGGCATGACGGCCACCGCCGCACCAATGGCCCCGACGCCTCCCGCGCCCGCCAGCAAAAACCACCGCAGCCCCGTACCACCCACGAACATCAGCACCGCGCCGATGCCAAGGATGAGGACGGTGCCGGACAGGTGCGGCTCCAGCAGCATCAGGGCCGCCACCACCCCCAGCACCAGCGCAAAGGGCAGGACACCCACGCTGAAATCCTTCATTCGGTCGTGGTTCAGTGCGATGATGTGGGAAAACACCAGCACCACCGCAAACTTTGCGATCTCGCTGGGCTGCAGGGTGCCGAACCCCGGGATGACCAGCCACCGCTTGCAGCCGTTGTACTCGGGCATGAAGAGCACCGCCGCCAGCAATATCAGTGACAGCCCAAGCAGCGGCCACGCCAGCTTATGGAAGATATGGTAATCTACCCGGCTGGCCAGCCACATCCCGCAGAGCCCCAGCGCCGCGTAGAGCAGCTGAGGCCGCAGATAGGCCCAGGCGTCGCCCCGCCGGTAGAGCGCCACGGCGCTGGACGCGCTGGCCAGCATCACCAGCCCGAAGCCCACCAGCGTGAGCACAAGTATCAGAAACGGCAGGTCCATGCCGGGCAGCGGACGCAGGATCCTCTTCTTCATCCTCTCCCCCCTTCCCTTTAGTGTACGCACCGGGGCGGACGGCTAGTCACGGGGTCTCGCGCATATGATTGCAGGAAGGGAGGTGCTGTCTCATGTCCGAATCGCCAAAACCCGCCGACGCCCTGCGCACCTTGCCGGAACGGGCGTTCCGCGCCCGGGCAAGGCTGGTGGCGGGGGTGTTCTGTCTGGTCTGCTGCGGTCTGGCGGTGCGGCTTTTATTTTTGCAGGTGCTGGGCGGCGGCTGGTACACCGACCGCGCCCTGGGCCAGCAGCTGCGGGACACCGTCGTCCCCGCCGACCGGGGCCGCATTTATAGCGCTGACGGCGTCCTTCTGGCGGCCAACAGCAGCTGCTGGACCCTCCGGGCCTCGCCCCGGGAGATGCCGGAAGATAAACTCGCCCTCGCGGCCAAGGGGCTGGCGGAGATCCTGGAGCTGGACGAAGGGAAGCTTCTCGAGAAATTCAGCGACCGCCGCTCCAACGACTGCCTCCTGCGCTACCGGGTAGACCGGGTCATGGCCGACGCCGTGCGGGACTTCTGCGAGGCAAACGGCATCACCGGCATCCGTATCGATCAGGACTCGAAGCGCTGGTACCCGCAGGGGGAGTTTCTGGCCTCGGTGCTGGGGTTCACCAATGTGGACAACGCGGGCGTCTCGGGCCTCGAACTGAAGTATGATGACCTGCTCACCGGCGAAAACGGCGTCGTCCTCACGGCGGTGAACGCCTGGGGCTACACCCTCGAGCAGAGCTATGAGACCGAGCGCTTCCCCACCGAGGGGGACGGCCTGCGGCTCACCATCGACGCCAACATCCAGCACTACCTCGAGAACGCGCTGGGCTACGCGGTAAAGGAACACCACGTCGCAGCCCGTGCCGTGGGCATCGTCATGGACGTGAACACCGGGGCCGTGCTGGCCATGTCCACCACCCCCGCCTACGACCCAAACCAGCCCCGCGTGCTGGCCGACAAGGCCGCCCGGGAGGCCGTAGAGGGGCTTTCCGGCGACGAGCGGGCGGCGGCATTGCAGCTGGCCCAGCAGACCCAGTGGCGGAACAAGGCCGTCAGTGACCTCTACGAGCCGGGCAGCGTCTTCAAGCTCATCACCTGCGCGGCGGCGCTGGACACCGGGGCTGTGAGCAAAAATTCCAGCTTCTACTGCGGCGAGAGCATCTCGGTGGCCGGCACCCGCTTCCACTGCGCCAACCACAAGCGCCACGGCGCGCAGACCGTCACTCAGGCCCTTGAGAACTCCTGCAACCAGAGCTTCATCCAAATCGGCGCAAGGCTGGGCAAAGAGGCGTTCTGCGACTACTTTGCGGCCTTCGGCCTCCGTGCGCCCACCGGCATCGACCTGCCCGCCGAGCCGAAAAAGAGCCTCTACTACACCGCCGACCGGATGGGGCCGGTGGAGCTGGCGTCCTGCGCCTTCGGGCAGAGCAGCAAGATCTCTTACCTCGAGATGGCGTCGGCGGTCTGCGCCGTGGTCAACGGCGGACGGCTGATGCAGCCCTACGTCGTCTCGGACATCCTCGGCCCGGAGGGCGAAGTCATCGACCACCTCTCCCCCGTCTGCAAGCGGCAGGTGCTGAAAGAGGAGACCTCCCGCACCATGCGGGAGATGATGGAGGCCGTCGTCCTCTACGGCGGCGGCCGGAACGCCCAGATCGCGGGCTACCGGGTAGGCGGCAAGAGCGGCACCAGCCAGAAGCTGGACAGCGCCGACGAGAAGGCCCGCATCGCCAGCTTTGTGGCCGTGGCTCCCATCGACGACCCCCAGTTTTTGTGTCTCGTCTGCCTCGACGAGCCCCACAGCTGGACGACAGCGGGCGGCAGCCTCTCGGCCCCGGTCTGTGCCGAGGTCCTCGAGCAGACGCTGGTCTATGAAGGTATCCCCCGCGCCGCTGTCCCGGATACGCCTGCTTCCGACGCTGAGACTTCCGCCGACCTTCCCGAGGACGGCGACAGCTTCGACGGGGCGTAAAAATGGGCAAAAGAAAAGACCGCTGGACGGCGGTCTTGGAAGGTCGATATTTTTCAGCTCTGCTGCGGCTGGTCGCGGAACACGATCTCGCCGGTGGCGCTGTCCATGGACTCGACGATAGCGAGGCTCTCCAGCTGGATGCCCTTGCTGCGGATGAGGTCACCGCCCTGCTGGAAGCCCTTCTCGACGGCGATGCCGATGCCCTCGACAGTGGCACCAGCCTTCTCGGTCAGCTCCAGCAGACCCAGCAGGGCGCAGCCGTTGGCCAGGAAGTCGTCGATGATGAGAACGTGGTCCTCGGGGGTGAGGAACTTCTTGGAGACGATGACATTATAAATTTTCTTGTGGGTGAAGGACTGGATCTTCGTCTCGTAGTTGTCGTAGTCCAGGTTGATGCTCATGGACTTTTTGGCGAACACCACCGGCACGTTGAACTCGCTGGCCACCACAGCCGCGATGCCGATGCCGCTGGCCTCGATGGTGAGCACCTTGTTGATGGGCTTGCCATCGAACAGGCGCTTCCACTCCTTTGCCATCTCGCGGAACAGCGGAATGTCCATCTGATGGTTGATGAAGCTGTCCACCTTGAGCACATTGCCCTCACGGACGATGCCGTCTTTGCGGATGCGGTCTTCCAGCATTTTCATAGTTCGTCTCTTCCTCCCAATTTTCCTGTCACAAAACGGTCAATATTTCATATCAGTATACCGGATACTTTCCCGGTTGGCAAGGCTTTTTCTGCCCAAATTTGACTCGTTCTCTCCGGTTTTTTCAGCCCTTTCGATTATAAGTACGACTTTTGCGGTACGATCTGTGTCTCAGGGCGGGCGATTTGTGCAGTTGTCTCTTGTTTTCTGCGCAAAATCGAGTATACTGGTAGCAACCGGAAACGGCTTGCTGCGGCCGACGAGGGCCGCACCGGGAAAAGGAGTCATTATATGAAGACAGGGTTAGTATTAGAGGGCGGTGCCATGCGGGGGATGTTCACCGCAGGCGTTCTGGATGTCCTGATGGAGCACGGCCTCACCACCGATGGCACCATCGGCGTGTCGGCGGGCGCGGTGTTCGGCTGCAACTTCAAGTCGCACCAGATCGGCCGTGTCATCCGCTACAACACCGAATATTGCAACGACAAGCGCTACGCCAGCTTCCGCAATCTGCTGCGCACCGGCAACCTCTACAGCGAGGATTTCTGCTACCACGAGGTGCCGGAAAAGCTGGACCCCTTCGATGAAGAGGCCTTCCGCGCTTCGCCCATGGACTTCTTTGTCGTCTGCACCGACCTGCACACCGGCGATCCTATCTACCACAAGTGCCGCAGCGGCGACGCCGAGGACGTGCGCTGGATGGAGGCTTCGGCGTCCATGCCGCTGGCGGCGAAAGCCGTCAGGATCGGCCACTACTCCCTGCTGGACGGCGGCGTGGCCGACTCCATCCCCGTCCGCTTCTTCGAGAGCCTGGGTTACAAGCGGAACCTCATCATCCTGACCCAGCCCAAAGGCTTTGTGAAAAAGAAGAACCCCATGCTGCCCGCCATCCGTGCGCGGTATCTGCGCTATCCGGCCTTCGTGGCAGCGGTGGCTGACCGTCACGAGCGATACAACGAGGCCCTCTCCTACATCGCCATGCAGGAGGCATCGGGCAAGGACTATGTCATCCGCCCGCCCATCCCGCTGGAGATCGGCGCTATGGAGCGCGACCCCGCCCAGCTGCGCCGGGTCTACGAGACGGGCCGCGCCGTGGCGGAGAACCAGATCGATAAGATAGAGGCGTTCCTGAACGATGTGAAGGAGACGGAGGAATAACCTCTCCGTCACGGCTGACGCCGTGCCACTGCCCGGGTTGCGGTACCCAGCATCCGTAGCGCTTTGCTTGCGTCTTGCTGGCCGCTGCCCCAACAGCGACTCCCTGTTTCCGCCACTGGCGGCGGTCGTCGTTGTTGCTCCTAACGAGGGGAGGCTTTGGCATTCCGTAAAGCTTCGCCTCTTCGCCAGAGGCTCCCCTACTAGGGGAGCTGTCGAGCGGCAGCGAGACTGAGAGGTTGTACGAAGACGAGCCTAACCTACAAACAAAGCAGGAGCCCCATCCATTCGGATGAAGCTCCTGCTTTTCTTATAACTTACTGCATATCCGTCTCAGAGATGGGGGTATCCAGCTCATCGGCGGGGGCGTCCGCCGTCTCAGGCTGTTTGCCCTTCTTCTCCTTGAGGGGCTTTTCGCCCTTGGGGCCGTGCTTCGACTTGATGTGCTTTGCCAGCAGAAGGAGCAGCACCAGCAGGGCTGCGCCGCCGGCGCAGAAGGCCCAGATGGGGAGCTTTGCAGGGACGAAAGCCACTTCGACCTCGGTGCCGGTAGTGGTGAAGGTGGTGTAGCTACCGAAGCTGCCCGTCTCCACCTTATGCCAGCTGCCGTCGGCCTGCTTGACGTAGACCTTACCCTTGGCCTTGCCGGGGGTCAGATAACGGATCTGGTGGGTCTCATTGCCGTCATCGGTGAACTCCAGCAGCCACTGCTCTGTCACACCGTGGACATCGGCTGTGATGTCCTGCTGGGTGACCTGCACGGCGTTGGAACCGCCGAAGAAGCCGTCCACGAAGAAAACGGGACGTCCGTTCTCGCGGGTGACGCTGCTGCTCAGAGACGGGATGTAGGGCGTGTACTCCACATTGACCACGGTGTCGGTGTGGAGCTGGTCGAGGACGGGTGTGCTCCACTCGGCGTAGTATCCATTCTTCTGGGGGATCTCGGGGTAGTCGTCCAGCGTGAAGGACGCACCGTAGTCAAAGCTGATCTTCTTGATGATGTGGCCGTCGGCCTTGAAGGTCAGGGTCAGCTTGCGGAAGGAGTCCGGCACATTCTCCTGAGCCAGCAGGGTCTCATAGGTGACCGGCTCTGCCTGACCGACGCGGCTCAGGCGGTCGATGCCCTGCAGATCGTCGGAGACGAAGAGGTTGCCATAGAAGTCGCCGTCCTGTCCGCCGGAGACAGCACCCACGTACTGCTGGCCTTCCAGCACAGAGACGATGGCGCGGTTGTTGATGGCGATGAGGCTGCCGTCGGTGAGGTCGCTGTCGGTACCCTGACCGACGATGCCGCCGATGTACTTTTCACCGCTGAGGGCGCATTTTGCCCAGTTGCTGCGGAGCTTGGCGCTGGCCGCACCGGCAACGCCGCCCACCTGATTGACGCCGGTGACGTCGCCGTAGGACTCGCAGGCCGTCACAAGGCCCAGTTCCTCCTGGCCGACGATGCCGCCAACCATATCCTTCTTGGCGGTGATGCTGCCCTCGTTGATGTTGCCGGTGAGGACGGCGCTGACGGTATAGGAGGTGCGCAGCAGCGAGGTACCCTCGTCCTTGTTGTCCTCCTCGGGGTCCAGCAGGTTTTCCACGCCCATGGTACCGGCGATGCCGCCCACGTTCATGTCGGCGTCGATGGTGCCGCGGTTGATGCTGTTCTCAATTTTGCCGTCGGACTGGGAAGCGATGAGGTCTTCCGACTCATCCTCGTAGATGGTCTTGCTGCCTGGGTCGCTGATCTCTTCCACAGCATCCAGCATCAGGTTGGACACGACGCTGACCTGTGCGGTCACGGCGCGCATCTTGTCGGTCAGCTGGTTGCTGGCGGTGCGCATGGTGCTGTTGATGTCGTCCATCTTGTCGTTGATGGCGCTGACAGCATCAAAGAGGGAGTCCTTGGTGTTGGTCAGCTCTGCCGAGGGACGAGGCACCTTGATGGGGTCCTGCTGGTTGAGCCAGTGGAGAATGTCGCGGGTCTGACCCATCATATCGGTCAGGCCGCCGAGACCGTCCTGCATCTGGCCCAGAGCCACGGAGGTATGCGCCAGCGTTGCGCTGGTGAGGGCGGCATCGGTTTTGAGCAGGTCGAGGGAGTCGCTCAGGTCATCCATGGCGTCGCTCAGCTTGTCGGAAGCATCGCTCAGCTGATCGAGACCATCCTTGATGCTGCCGCCGCCGTTATTGCCGACCCAGTCCTTGATGTTGTCCATGATGCCGTCGGTGATGCTGCCCATGCCGTCCAGCGCGTCAGAGGCTTTGGTCAGAGCCGCAGCCAGCTCGGGGTGGTCGGAGGCCGAGACGGACTTGGCAGCGCTGCCCACGATGCCGCCCATCTGGGTGGCAATGGTAGAGATGGTGCCGATGGCACTTGCGATTTGGGAAGTAGCACGGGCAATGTCACTGTCGTTGGACAGGAGGGACGCCGTGCGCAGCAGGCCCATGCCTGCGGTAACAGCCTTCATTGCCGGGGCCATGCCGCTGCCCAGCGTGAAGACGCTGGCCACGGAGTTGGCCACCTTCAGCAGCTCAATGCCGGTCTTGAGGTTCTTGTCGGACTTCTTCTCGGCAGAGAGAGAGTCGTAGCCGGTCAGGATGGTGGAGATTGCCTGCGAGGCAGCGCTGTCATCGCCGGTATCGACAGACTCCAACAGCTGTTTGATACCCTCAGAGATAGCCGACATACCGTCACGGCCATCCTCGGCCGCGTCGCTCACCTTGCCCAGACCGGAGCTGGTCTTGCTGAGGGCGCTGGATGCCATCAGCATCTCAGCGGCCATCTCGCGCATGGCCCACTTGAGGTTTCCGGTGGCGTCGGTCAGCTTGGTCATGGCATCTTCGCCGGTGTCCATGACGGGTTCGAGTTTGGTGAGGGTATCGGCCAGCAGAGTGGAGGCGCGGTCGATCTCGTCGGCCACCTCGTCGCCGTAGTCGCTGGCCTGATCGTCCAGCTGGCGTGCCGCTACAATGGCGGTGTCCATCTGGCTGGTCATGGCGCTGAAGGAATTGGAGATGCTGGTGGTGGAGTTCTCGACGACGCCGGTGGTGTCATCGACAAGGCCGCGCAGAACATCCAGCTCCGAACGGAGACGCTTGATGGTGTCCTTGGAGAGGTCGAGTTCGCGATAGGGTTCCGCCTGACCGGCGATGCCGCCCACGTCCTTGCGGCCCAGAACATGGCCCTGATTGACACAGCCGGATACGAGGCCGTCGGTGCGGCCCACGATGCCGCCCACGTTGTAGCCAACATGCTCGTAGCCGATGGTGCCGGTGTTGACACTGGTCAAGATCATGCCGGAGGAGCGGCCTGCGATGCCGCCGGTGTCGGTGGCGACGTTGGTGACGGAATTGGTGGCGTCGTCATCGGCGGCGGCCATCTTGTTGTTGATCTGGTCCACCATCTTGGCGGTGAAGCCGTCGGTGTCGAGAGAGGCTTCCTGATATTCGGTGTTGATGCTGCCCACGTTGGTGCAGCCGGTGATGGCGCCGAGGTTGTAGCCTGCGATGCCGCCGGTGGAAGATTTGCCGGTGACGATGGCGCGGGCAGTGCTGTGGTCGATGGTGCCTTCGGACTCGTTGCGGCCCACGATGCCGCCCACCTCGCTGTCGCCGGTGACGACGCCGGTGAACTGGCAGTTGATGAGGGTACCGTGGTTGATGCCTACGATGCCGCCGGTGGTGGTGTCGGCAGAGTCAGAGACAGACACGATGCCCCGCACGCTCAGGGACTCGATGGAGCCCTGTTCCTCCACGATGCCGAAGAGGCCCGCCGGGGAATACTGGCCCGTAATGGTCAGGTCCGAGATGGTATGGCCATTGCCCTTGAACTGTCCGCTGAAGGACGGGATGGGCTCCCACAGCATCCCCTCGAGGGAGAGGTCTTTCTGTAGAATAACCGTCTTGCCCACCGACCACTGGTCGTAGGCACAGCTCTTGGCCAGCGAAAGCAGGTCCGAGACGCTGTTGATGTAAATGGTATCGCCGTCGTCAGACGCGAACACCGGCAGTGCGATGCTCAGCGCCAGCACAGCGGCCAGAAGCGCAGCCGTCAGGCGGCGCAGCAGATGGTTACTGGTCTTCATTCTGCACCTCCTGTTGTTTATTGTCGTCCAGTTCCTGAGAGACGTTGCCCGAGATGACGGTCAGCTGGACGTCGCCGTCCACGATGGCGTTCATCGTACCGGCCACAGAGCCGTGGATCTCGCCCTGCACGATGCCGTTGACGCGCATACGGCCATTGCCGCTGCTGCGGGCCACCAGCTTCGGCACAGCAAAGGAGGTACGGTCCACGATGCGGGTGCCGATGAGCAGGATCTGAGGCAGGACGAAAAGGACGAGGATGATGGAGATGATGGTGCCTCGGCCCAGACACTGGCCGATGCCCACGATGCAGGCGTCGGAAGTCATCTGGCCGATGAGGATGCCGGACACGGTCATGATGGTGCCTGAAGTCAGGATGGTCGGGAACGCGAAGTTGATGGTCTCTATCATGGCCTGCTTGTGCTCCATCTTATCCTTCAGCTCGTTGAAACGGGTAGCGATGACGATCGCGTAGTCGATGTTCGCGCCCATCTGGATGGAGCTGACGATGAGGTAGCCCATGAAGTAGAGGTTGGTCCCCATGAAATGCGGGAACGAGAAGTTGATCCAGATAGCGCCCTGAATGACCACAATGAGCAGGATGGGCATACCGACGGACTGGAAGGTGAACAGCAGCACCAGCAGGACGATGAAGATGGACACGACGTTGACGACGACATTATCGATGGCAAAGGACTTCTGGAAATCGTACTCGTTGGTGGCGTCACCGGCCATGTAGAGCTCGCCGTCCGGGTAATACTTCCGGGCGATGGAGCGGATGGTGTCGGTGAACTCATAAGTAGTCTGGCCGGGTTCCAGAGAGGGGCTCAGGTAGATGAGGACGCGGTTGTAGTCGTCGCCCTGCAGCTGGGCCAGTGCGCTCTCCATCTGGTCGCGGGCGTCGTGGAGGTCGTCCAGGTCTTCCTGAGAGAGGGAGACGATGCCGGTGTCGGCCTCGTCGCAGACGTAGAGGAACATATCCACGAGCGGCACTTTATAGGATGCGAAGTTGCCGATGACCTGGCCGTACTCCTCGTTCTCGATGGCGTAGGCGGTGTAGATCATCTGGGCGGCCTCGTAGTCCAGGTCGGCCATCTCGGAGAACTGGCGGGCGGTGAGCTTGTCTTCCAGCATATAGCCGTCCTGGGCCTCGATGTTGGACAGACCCTTGGTGGAGTCTATCTCATCGAAGCTTTCCAGCTCCTCCAGCATCTTTTTCTCGATGCTGTAATCGTCGCTCTTGGGGTAGACGAGTGCCACGAGGTTCGACTTGGTGAAGTTTTCTTCGATCATCTGGTCCGCGATGAGGGATTCGTTCATCTTCGGCACCTTGATGACATCGTAGCCGTAGGCGTAGGGACAAAGGTTCGAGAAGTGGTAACCGATGAGGATGACCACCAGGAAGATGACAGGGATGACCTTGCGGGTGTGCCATGCAAAGCGGCCCACGAAGGGGATCTCCGGCACGAAGTTCCTGTGCTTGGTCTTATCCATGTAGGGTCCGAAGAGCATCAGCAGGCCGGGCATGACCACGAACACCGAGAGCATCGCAAAGAGGATGGACTTGATAAGGCAGATGGCCATATCGGAGCCGATGCGGAACTGCATGAACAGCATAGCCACAAGGCCGCCGACGGTGGTCAGGGAGCTGGAGCTGATCTCGGGGATGCTCTTGCTCAGGGACTCGATGACGGCCTCCTTCAGAGGCATGGTCTGGTGTTCTTCCTTGAAGTGGTTGCAGAAGATGATGGCGTAGTCCAGCGACAGCGCCAGCTGCAGGATGTTCGTGACCGAGTTGGACACGAAGGAGATGGTGCCGAGCATGAAGTTTGTACCCATGTTCAGGATCATGCCCACCACGAAGGTGAGGATGAGGACAGGCACCTCAGCGTAGGTCTGGGACGTCAGGAGCAGGACGATGACGATGATGACGGCAACGTACACCATGATGACCCGTACCTCGGCATCAATGGTCTCCTGCTGGGTGTTGCCCAGCGAGGTGGAGACATAGATGTCGTAGTCGGCGAGGTATTCCTTCACCCGGTCGAGGGCCTCGAGGCACTGGTCATCGTCCTCGGGGTAGTCGAAGGTGATGGAGTAAAGGGCTGACACTGCGTCCTTATTATAATGGTCGGTCGTGTCGTCGTAGTCCAGCATCTGGACGCCCTTGAGTTCGGTGAGCCGGTCGGAAAGCTCATCGGCCTCAGCGGGCGTGATGTTGGCCACCATGACGTCGGCAGAGCCGTAGGTCGTGAACTGCTCGTCCATGATGTCAAGGCCCATGCGGGTCTCCGAGGTCTTGGGCAGGTAGGTGGTCATGTCGGTCTCGACCTTGACCCACCGCACCGAGAACACCGTGAAGATGGCAGCCAGAATGACAAACAGGAACACAAGGTTGCGGCGTTCCACGATCTGGCGCGCAAGCTTGTGCATGAAGTCTATCTGCGGTTTTTCGTGTTCGTTCAAAGCGTCCGTCCTCCTTTGTCGTGATTTTTTTGCAGTTTCATCCCCGGGGATGGGCTGCGCAGTCGTCTCATAAACAACCTCCGTCCGATAAACTACATTTGGTGATTTTGTTAAAATTCGAAGGGAAATATTTGTACAAATGATATAATAGAGCGCTGCCCATCAAAAAGCAAGCGGCAAAACCACCCGAATGATAAAATTTGCTTGTTCTTAGCCAAGGCGCAGCTTGCCTTTTAACCTCTCCGTCACGGCTGACGCCGTGCCACCTCCCCTAACGAGGGGAGGCTTTGGCATTTCGGTAAACTTTCCCTCTTCGCCAGAGGCTCCCCTCGCTAGGGGAGCTGTCGAGCGATAGCGAGACTGAGAGGTTTATTTCCTTCTCTTTCGCCGCGGCCCCGCATTGACGTAGCCGAACACTGTGCCACAGACGCCGCCGACGATGTGCATGAAGTTGGCCACGTTGTCCCGCACAAAGATGATGTCATAGATCTGCTGGCCCAGATAGAGCGCCGCCACCAGCAGCATGGTGACGGGGATGCCGCCCGAGAAGCCGGACAGGGATGCCAGCATGATGAGCATGAAGACGATGCCCGACGCGCCCAGCAGCGCCGTGCGGGGGAACAACGCACACTGCAGAATGCCCGAGATGAGGGCCGTGAGCAGGATGCCTTTGAGCAGGGGCAGGCTGCCGTACTTTTCTTCCATCGGCGGGCCGACGACGAGGAGAAGCAGCATATTGTTCAGGAAATGGTCCCAGCTGCCGTGGCCCAGCACATGGCCGAAGAGCCGGATGTAAAACAGCGGGTCTTTCAGCGAGGAACGGTAAACGCTGAACAGATGGGTGGTCGTCCAGCCGCCGGTGTACTGGCCCAGGAACAGCACCCCCAGTGAGAGGAGGAAAAATGTCAGGATGACCGGCGAATTGTACTGCACAGACAGCGTGAATTTGGGTCGTTTCGTAGTTGTTTCCTTCTTTCCCGGCCCGTCCGGGGCCGCAGTATGAGTGATACGACCATCATATCATAATCTTCAAGGTTTTTCCACAACTTTCGTCGGTTCAACCCCGGGTCTGCTCCCAATAGGCCCCCATGCTCTGGCCGGGCTGGTCGGTGACTTCGTCGTTCAGGTAGTCCGCGAGGCCCACGGCGGCAGGCTGCCAGCTGCGGGCTGCCTCTACTGTGGGGTACTCCACCTCGGCGTACCAGAACTCCGTCGGCTGGCCCTCGTCCACATGATTCACTTCCAGCACCGCACCGTCCGGCAGCAGGTAGCTGCGGCGGAGCTTCGGGATGAGGGGCCTGCCGATGATCTTCGTCTCGAGGTCATTGAAAAGCGCAGGGTCGATGTCCCGCTCGATCTCTTCCCTCGCCAGCCCGCTGCCCGACTTGAAGCAGAGGACGTAGTGGGTCTTGCCGCCCGTCAGGGCCTCTTCCCGGATGCGGACGGTGGGCCGCACGCTGATGTAGCCCTGCCGCATGGCAAACTCCTCTTTCAGCGGCAGCCCCTCCGGCCAGCCGCTTACCATCCACTTGCGCTCGATCTCCATGATGTTTTCCTTCCTTTCGGCGATTTTTGTATTTATTCTAACATATTTTTATGGTATTATAAATGGTGAGTTAGCCAAAAGATAACCTCTCCGTCACGGCTAACGCCGTGCCACTGCCCGGGTTGCGGCACCCAGCATCCGTAGCGCTTTGCTTGCGTCTTGCTGGCCGCTGCCCCAACAGCGACTCCCTGTTTCCGCCACTGGCGGCGGTCGTCGTTGTTGCTCCTATCGAGGGGAGGCCTTGGCATTCCGTAAAGCCTCGCCTCTTCGCCAGAGGCTCCCCTACTAGGGGAGCTGTCTGCGAAGCAGACTGAGAGGTTGTACAAAGGCGAAGCCTTCCCTCGTGCAGCAGCCGTGACGGAGAGGTTCATCCTCAATTATTAAGGAGCAACCATGAAATCAGAACGCAGCTATCCTATTTATAAAGTAAACAAAAAAGCCGAGGCCAGCCTCGTGGGCGGACATCCGTGGGTGTACGAGAACGACATCCTCGAGTTCCCGGAGACAGAGCCTGAGAACGGAACCCTCGCCGACGTGGTGAGCCCGAAGGGCGCTTACCTCGGCACCGGCTTCGTCTCTCTCAAGAGCAAGATCCGCGTCCGCCTCATCTCCCGCAACGCCAACGACACCTTCGACGCCAGCTTCTGGCGCCGCCGCGTCGAGTACGCCTGGGCCTACCGCAAGACCGTCCTCGAGCCTGCCGACCTCTCGGCCTGCCGGGTCATCTTCGGCGAGGCCGACCAGTTCCCCGGCCTGACCGTGGACCGCTTCAACAACATCCTCGTCACCCAGACCCTCAGCGTCGGCATGGAAAAGCTGAAACCTGTCCTCTTCCCCCTCCTCGCCGAAGTGCTGCGGGCCGACGGCCAGACCATCGACGGCATCTACGAGCGGAACGACGAGGCCCTGCGTGCCAAAGAGGGCCTCGAGCAGAGCAAGGGCTGGTTCGAGCTGCCGGGTGAGAGCCACCCCGCCTCCACCCAGACCGAGATCTGCGAGAACGGCGTCTACTACCACGTCGATTTCGAGAACGGCCAGAAGACCGGCTTCTTCCTCGACCAGAAGTACAACCGCCGGGCAGTCGCCCGCCTCGCCGCCGGCCACACCGTGCTGGACTGCTTCACCCACACCGGCAGCTTTGCCCTCAACGCAGCCAGCGGCGGCGCAGCCCGGGTCACGGCAGCGGACATCAGCGCCGACGCCATCGCCATGGCCCAGCGGAACGCGGAGCGCAACGGCCTGACCAACATGGATTTCCTCTGCGAGGATACCTTCGAGCTTCTGCCCCGCCTCGAAAAAGAAGGCCATCCCTACGATTTCATCATCCTCGACCCGCCGGCCTTCACCAAGGCCCGCCGCACGGTGGAAAACGCCATGCGGGGCTACAAGGAGATCAACTACCGGGCCATGAAGCTTCTGCCCCGGGGCGGCTACCTCGCCACAGCAAGCTGCTCTCATTTCGCCACCGAGGAGCTGTTCATCAGGATGCTGCGCTCCGCCGCAAAGGACGCTCACCGCCAGCTGCGCCAAATCGAAGTGCGCCAGCAGGCCCCCGACCACCCCATCCTCTGGGGCGTGCCGGAGACGAACTATCTGAAGTTTTTCCTGTTTCAGGTCATCTAATAGTCATACCATCCGCGCAATACTCCAAAAAATCGGGAGTCAGTTTGTGCAGAATCGTCAAATCTGTCTATTGCGTTTTTCGCCCCGTTCGGCTATAATCATCGCATAGACAGCAACGACGCTGTGAGTCACCTCCTGACTCGCAGCGTCGTTTCGTTTAACCCGATATTTCGCGGGAGAGTCCGCCTCTTTCCGCGTGAAAATCCGCGACCAGCTGAAGTATTTCAATTCAAGTAAGGAGTAGGATTTATGGCAGCAAATGTTATGGAGATCTACGGCAGCAAGGTGTTCAACGAGCACGTCATGAAGGAGCGCCTCCCCAGCGCTACCTACAAGAGCCTCGAGAAGACCCTGCACAGGGGCGCACCTCTGGACATCGAGGTGGCAAACGTCGTGGCCAGCGTCATGAAGCGCTGGGCTATGGAGCTGGGTGCCACCCACTACACCCACTGGTTCCAGCCGCTGACCGGCATTACCAGCGAGAAGCATGACGGCTTCGTCTCCCCTGTGGGCGATGGCACCGCCATCATGGAGTTCAACGGCAAGGAGCTGGTGCGCGGCGAGCCCGACGCCTCTTCCTTCCCCTCCGGCGGCCTGCGCGCCACCTGTGAGGCCCGCGGCTATACCGCATGGGACCCCACCAGCTTCGCTTTTGTGAAGGACGACGTCCTCTGCATCCCCACTGCATTCGTCAGCTACACCGGCGAGGCGCTGGACAAGAAGACTCCCCTGCTGCGCTCCATGAACGCGCTGTCCAATCAGGCCATCCGCGTCCTGAAGCTCTTCGGCAAGGACGTGGATTACGTCTCCACCACCGTCGGCCCCGAGCAGGAGTACTTTCTTATTAAGAAGGAAGACTACGAGGCCCGTCAGGACCTCATCCTCACCGGCCGCACCCTCTTCGGCGCACCTTCTGCCAAGGGTCAGGAGCTGGAAGAGCACTACTTCGGTGTCATCCGCCCCGAGGTCTCCGCTTTCATGAAGGAGCTGGACGAAGAGCTGTGGAAGCTGGGCATCCCCGCCAAGACCAAGCACAACGAAGTAGCTCCCTGCCAGCATGAGCTGGCCCCCATCTTCGACACCACCAATGTCGCCATCGACCACAACCTGCTGACGATGGAGATGATGAAGAAGCTGGCCCCCAAGTACGGTCTCGTCTGCCTGCAGCACGAGAAGCCTTTCGAGGGCGTCAACGGCAGCGGCAAGCACAACAACTGGTCCATGTCCACCACCCACGAGAATCTGCTGGACCCGGGCGACACCCCCATGGAGAACCTGCAGTTCCTGGTCTTCCTCGCCGCCGTCATTAAGGCTGTCGATGAGTACGCCGACCTGCTCCGTACCTCCGTCGCCACCCCCGGCAACGACCACCGTCTGGGCGCCAACGAGGCACCTCCGGCCATCATCTCCATCTTCGTAGGCGAAGAGCTGGAAGCCGTCATCGACGCCATCGCTTCCGATTCTCCCTACGCCGGCCCCGTCAAGATGAAAATGGACCTCGGCGTCGATGTCCTGCCCAAGTTCAGCAAGGACACCACCGACCGCAACCGTACTTCTCCCTTTGCCTTCACCGGCAACAAGTTTGAGTTCCGTATGCCCGGCTCTGCTGAGAACCTGAGCGACTGCAACACCATCCTGAACACCGCCGTCGCCAAGGAGCTGAAGGGCTACGCTGACGAGCTGGAGAAGGCCGACGACTTTACCAGCGCCGCCATCGCCCTCGTCAAGCGCACCATCCGCGACCATCGCCGCGTCATCTTCAACGGCAACGGCTACACTGCCGAGTGGGAAGAGGAAGCTGCAAAGCGTGGCCTGCCCAACAAGAAGAACACCCCCGCCGCTCTGCCCGCCCTCATCGAACCGAAGAACATCGCCCTGATGGAGGACTTCGGCGTCCTGACCAAGGTCGAGATGGAGAGCCGCTACGAAGTTGAGATGGAGCACTACTCCAAGATCATCAACATCGAGGCCCTGACCATGCTGGAGATGGCCCGCAAGCAGCTGCTGCCCGCCGTCAACGCCTACATGAGTGAGGTCGCCAACACCGCCGCCTCCAAGCTGGCCGTCAGCGAAAATCTGAGCGTCCGCAGCGAGACGAAGGCGCTGACCCGCCTGTCCGCTGACGCCGACGCCATGAGCGACGCTGTGGACGAGCTGCAGGCCGCCGTCGATGCCGCAAAGGCCCTCTCCGACGAGAGCGCAAAGGCCGTCGCCTTCCACGACGACGTTCTGCCCAAGATGGACGCCCTCCGCGCCGCCGCCGACGACGCCGAGACCATCTGCGGCGAGGACTACTGGCCTCTGCCCAGCTACAGCAAGATGCTCTACTACGTCTGATCTTCACATACCAGCGTAGAATAAAGCACCACCGGCTGAGGCGCTTATCTGAGCCATTCTCCTTTTCCTATTTCTTACACCAGCCTGAAGACCTGCCTCTGTACAGAGGCAGGCCTTTGGGCGTTTTTTAAGAAGACATACTTTTCAGAGGACACACACCTATGAGTTATACGACACAGCAGGACATCCTCGATTTCGTCGAGGACAACAATGTAAAATTTGTCCGCTTCGCGTTCTGTGACATCTTCGGCTTTCAGAAAAACATCGCCGTGCTGGCAAGCGACCTTCCCAAAGCGCTGGAAGATGGCGTCTGCTTCGACGGCAGCGCCATCGCGGGCTTCATGCACGTGGAGGAGAGCGACCTGGTGCTCCGGCCCGACCTGTCCACCATGACCATCCTGCCCTGGCGCACGGCTGAGGGCCGGGTGATGCAGTTCTTCTGCGACGTGGAAAAGCCGGACAACACCCCCTTTGGCGGCAACTGCCGCGGCTTCCTGCGGGACATCAACCGCCGGTTCAAGCAGCTGGGCCTGCGCTGCAACGTCGGCACCGAGTGCGAGTTCTATCTCTTCGAGAACGACGACCGGGGCCGTCCCACCCGCATCCCCATCGACGCAGGCGGCTATTTCGACGTAGCGCCGCTGGACGCCGGCGAGAACATCCGCCGGGACATCTGCCTGACCATGGAGCAGATGGGCCTCGCCCCCCAGCACAGCCACCACGAGAACGGCCACGGCCAGAATGAAATTGACTTCCACTACGCCGGCCCCCTCAAGACCGCCGACAACATCTTCCTGTTCAAGCAGATCGTCCGGGCCGTGGCGGCCAGCAACGGCTTCCACTCCAGCTTCCTGCCGAAGCCGCTGCCCGACCAGGCCGGCAGCGGCCTCCACATCAACCTCTCGCTGACCATGGACGGCAAGAACCTCTTTGAGGGCGACATCGCCCCCGACAGCATCCCCGGCAGCTTCATGGCGGGCATCCTCCGCCACAGCCGGGAGCTGACGGCCTTCACGAATCCCCTGCCCAACAGCTACCTCCGCTTCGGCTGCGACGAGGCTCCCCGCTACGTGAGCTGGAGCCGCCAGAACCGCAGCCAGCTGGTCCGCATCCCGCAGGTGAAGGGCGACAACTGCCGCATGGAGCTGCGCAGCCCCGACCCCGCCTGCAACCCCTACCTCGCCATCGGCCTCGTGCTGGCAGCAGGCCTCGACGGCATCGAGCACCGGATGGAGCTGTCTGCCCCTGTCAACCGCAACCTCTTCATCCCGGGCGAAGCCGCCGGTCTCGGTCTCGAGACCCTGCCCGCCTCGCTGGAAGAGGCCGTCGAGGTGGCCAGGAACAGCGAGTTCCTTCACAAATTCCTGCCCGACGAGCTGAGCCGCCGCTACTATGCCGAGGCTCTGCGCCGCTGCGAGGCGCTCAAGAACGCCTCCGACCCCGCCGAATATGAGCGCGTCCACTACTTCAATGCCATCTAATGCAGAATGACATAGGAAAGGAGTGAGCCGAATGGGACGTGCCCTGATCGTAAGCGCGGGCGCAAGCTCCAACGAATATATCTCCGCACGCCTGACGGAGCTGGGCTATGCGCGGCCTATCATCGTACCAAGTGCGGCGGAGGCGCGGCGGAGGATGCTGGAATCCGACTTTGAGCTCATCGTGGTCAACTCGCCGCTTCCGGATGAGTTCGGCCACGAGCTGTGCGCCGACGCCGTGGAGAAAACGGATGCCGGTGTGATATTTCTGGCCAAGGCCGCAGCCGCCGAGCAGCTTCTGACCCCGCTGAGCGAAGAAGGCGTTCTGCTGGTCACAAAGCCCTTCTCCAACACCTTCTTCTTGCAGGCCATCCACATGGCCGCCGCCAGCAACCACCGCCTCCTGCTTTTGCGGCAGGAGAATCAGCGGATGCAGGAAAAGCTGGCGCAGGTGCGGCTGGTGAGCCGCGCCAAGTGCTGCCTCATCGAGCTGGGCCATATGACCGAGGCCGAGGCGCACCGCTACATCGAGAAAAAAGCAATGGACACCCGGCGCGACCGCGCCGAGGTCGCGCAGGAGATACTGGACTCCTACGACCCCGCGCAATAATCCGTATTGCGCCCCCACTGAGGGGAAGTATTTGCTTATCGTGATATTCACGGGAAAGAATATCTGTAAATTAGAGGAGAACCATTATGGCAAAGTTTATTTTCGTGACCGGCGGCGTCGTCTCCGGTCTGGGCAAAGGCATCACCGCCGCCTCTCTGGGCCGACTGCTGAAGTGCCGCGGCCTCAAGGTGGCCAGCCAGAAGCTGGACCCCTACGTGAACGTGGACCCGGGTACCATGAGCCCCCTGCAGCACGGCGAGGTCTTCGTCACCGACGATGGCACCGAGACCGACCTGGACCTCGGCCATTACGAGCGCTTTATCGACGAGAATCTGAACAAGTATTCGAACCTCACCACCGGCAAGGTCTACTGGAACGTGCTAAACAAGGAGCGCCAGGGCGCTTACCTCGGCCAGACCGTCCAGATCATCCCCCACATCACCAACGAGATCAAGAGCTATATCTACAATCTAGCCTCTTCCACCGAGGCCGATGTGGTCATTACCGAGATCGGCGGCACCACCGGCGACATCGAGAGCCAGCCCTTCCTCGAGGCCATTCGTCAGGTGGGCCTCGAGCAGGGCAAGGAGAACTGCTGCTTCATCCATGTGGTGCTGGTGCCTTACATCTCCGGCTCCGATGAGTACAAGTCCAAGCCCGCACAGCACTCCGTCAAGGAGCTGCAGGGCATGGGCGTCAGCCCCGACATCATCATCCTGCGCGCCGACGGCAGCGTGGGCAGCGACATCCGCCGGAAGATCAGCACCTTCTGCAACGTCAAGCCGGAGTGCGTCATCGAGAACCTGACCATGCCCAGCCTCTACCAGTGTCCGCTGATGCTCCACACCGGCGGCCTCGACGACGTGGTGGTCAAGCAGCTGCATCTGGATGTTCCCCCCGCCGACCTCACCGAGTGGAAAGAGATGCTGGCCCGGATCGCCACCCGCAGCAAGACCTGCACCATCGCCCTCGTGGGCAAGTACGTCAAGCTGCATGACGCCTATCTGTCCGTCATGGAAAGCCTCTACCACGCCGGCTTCGAGAACGACAGTCAGGTGGAGATCAAGTGGGTCGAGAGCGAGGACCTGCCCGACCAGGCAGCCTGCAGGGAAGCCTTTGCGGACGTGGACGGCATCATCGTCCCCGGCGGCTTCGGCGACCGTGGCATCGAAGGCATGATACAGGCCGCACAGTACGCCCGCGAGAACGATGTTCCCTACTTCGGCATCTGCCTCGGTATGCAGATCATGGTCATGGAGTTCGCCCGCCACGTCCTGGGCTACGCCGACGCCAACTCCAGCGAGTTCACCCCCGAGGGTCATCACAACGTCATCGACCTGATGGCCGACCAGCAGGGCAACATCCCCAAGGGCGGCACCATGCGTCTGGGCAAGTACCCCTGCACCGTCCTGCCCGGCACCAAGATGGCCGAGTGCTACGGCCAGAGCGAGATCTGGGAGCGCCACCGCCACCGCTACGAGTTCAACAACGACTACCGTCAGGAGATGCAGGACGCCGGTCTGGTCATCTCTGGCACCAGCCCCGACGGCCGCCTTGTGGAGACCGTGGAGCTGCCGGGCCGTGACTTCCACCTCGGCGCACAGTTCCACCCCGAGTTCAAGAGCCGCCCCAACCGCGCACATCCCCTGTTCAAGGGCTTCATCGCAGCGGCGCTGAAGTTCAAGAAGGGCAAGATGGGGCACTGAGAGGTTGTACGAAGGTAAACCTGACCCTAAACCCAAAAGCACCCGCTTTCCACATCACTGTGGAGAGCGGGTGCTCTTTTTGCTATGATGCTATGTAGCCGTGCTTACTTGCTGGCCTTCGTGGTCTTCTTACGGGTAGCGGTCTTGCGGGCAGGCTTTGCAGCAGGAGCGGCCTCGGCGGGCTTTTCCTCGGCCTTGGCGGGTGCGGCTTCAGCCTTTGCCGCAGCGGACTTCGCAGCAGTCTTGGCGGCGGTTTTCTTTGCCGCAGGCTTTCTGGTGGTCTTCTTCACAGCAGGTGCAGCCTTTTCCTCAACCGGCTTTTCCTCGGCGGGAGCAGCGGCCTCGGCCTTGACCTCAGCGGGCTTTTCCTCCGCCTTGGGGGCGTGCTTTGCGCGGTCCTTCACCTCGGAGATGGTCCACAGCTGGTCCTCGCCGGCAGTCTCCTGCCAGATCTGGAGCACAGCGCCGTCCGCAGTACCCATGCCCACGGTGTCGATGCACTTGCCGGCAGCCCACATGGAGCGCAGGCGGACGGTGCCGGCCGGGGTGGGCTCCATCTTCCACATCTGGGAAGTGCCGCCCACGTCCTCCCACAGGTGGAGCCAGGTGCCGTTTGCGGTGCCGGTCATCATCAGGTCGATGAGCTTGCCAGAAGCGCGGTTGCGGATACGGTAAACGCCGTCGCCCTCGCGGACGAAAGCCCACTCCTGCTCGGGCTTGCGCTCGTACTTGCCCAGACGGATGTTGCCGCCGTCCTTGACGCTCTCCACTGCCTGAATGACGCTGCCGGTCTTGGCGGCGATGGTGTAGAAGCGGTCTGCTTCAATGATAGTCTGTGCCACAGATTTCATAAGATTTCCCTCCGTATCCCGGGGCAGGATCTCCCCGGAACTCTTCTCTGCGCTGTTTTTTGTCTTCGCGCTTTTGTTTCTTTCTATAAATTATACCACTTGACGTGATTTTCTACAAGCAATTCGACCTTTCTTTGGCAAATTTGCCAAAAGGCATTCCATTTTCTCCTGCTTTTGCACTCAATACCCTAACTTTTTGAGGCAACGGCGACGACCGCCGCCAGCGGCGGAAACAGGGAGGAGCTGTTGGGGCCGCGGCCAGCAGGATGCAAGCGACAGCGCGGCAGACGCTGGGAGCCGCAACCCGGTCACCGTATCTGAGGAGAAAGCTTCCACCGTGCCTGCCCGCACTGCTGTCTCGACATTTCCCCCGATCTGCGCTATACTTATTATATATTTGCAATTTACCCGTTCTTTGCACAAAGAGCGGTATTTTCTTTGATTTCCGAAAGTGAGGTATCACTTCATGCCGTCTTCCCCCCGCACCGCATCCGACGCCGCCGAGCTGGAGCGCAGCAGGCTCCAGTTCGAGAAAATGACCCAGACCCCCGTGCCGAAGCTCATTCTCGGCCTCGCGGCCCCCACCATCCTGAGTATGCTCATCACCAGCATCTACAATCTGGCCGACACCTTCTTTGTGGGCCAGCTGTCCACCAGCGCGTCGGGCGCGGTGGGCGTCGTGTCGAGCCTGATGGCCATCATTCAGGCCCTCGGCTTCATGCTGGGCCACGGCGCGGGCGGCATCATCAGCCGCAGCCTCGGCAGTCAGGACACCCATGCGGCCACAAAGTTCGCCTCCACCAGCTTCTTCACGGCGCTGACCTTCGGCGCAGTGCTGGCCGTTCTCGGTCTCGCTGCCTTGCCCGACTTCATGATGCTGCTGGGCAGCACCGACACCATCCTGCCCCACGCCTGCGCCTACGCGCGGCCCATCCTCATCGCGGCCCCGCTCATGATGTCGAGCCTCGTGATGAACAACATCCTCCGCTACGAGGGCAAGGCCAGCTTCGCCATGATCGGCCTCGTCACCGGCGGTGTGCTCAACATCGTGCTGGACCCCGTCTTCATCTTCGGCCTCGGCATGGGGACCGGCGGCGCAGGCGCGGCCACCGCTCTGAGCCAGAGCATCAGCTTCTGCATCCTGCTTTCCATGTTTCTGCAGGGCAAGACCGTCAGCCGATTCCGCATCACCCAGGTCACCCGCAGCGCCCGGGACTTCGGGCAGATCTTCTTCAACGGTGCGCCCAGCTTCGGCCGTCAGGGCCTGAACAGCATCGGCAGCATGCTGCTGAACGTCGCCGCCCGCAACTACGGCGACGCTGCCGTGGCCGGCATGAGCATCGTGTCCCGCATCTTCCAGTTCGTGCTGTCGGTGGCTATCGGCGTCGGACAGGGCTTGCAGCCTGTAGCGGCCTTCAACTACGGTGCCCGCCGCTTTGCCCGGGTGCGGAAAGCGGCCATCTTCACCATCTCGACGGCTTTCGTCTTTATGGCAGTGCTCAACTCCCTCTGCTGGTTCAGCGCCGAGCCCCTCATCCGCCTCTTCCGCGATGACCCCGAGGTCACCGCCGTGGCTCTGCCCGCCCTGCGGTATCAGTGCATCGCCATGTTCTTACAGCCCGTCATCATCGTGACGAATATGATGTTCCAGTCCATCGGCAAGTCGGGCCGGGCTACCTTCCTCGCCTGCTGCCGTCAGGGCGTCTGCTTCATCCCGCTCATCCTCACCCTGCCCCGCATCTGGGGTCTGAGTGGCATTGAGTTGTGCCAGCCCATCGCCGATGGCCTCACCTTCTGCATCTCGGTGCCTTTCCTGCTGCCCTTCCTGAAGGAATTGAAGGAACAGGGAGACGAAAAATAAGCTTGTCATAAAACTGTAACCAGGCCCGGCCACATTTTTGCAATGAAATGTCCGGGTCTTTCGTATATACTATAGATGGGAAAGTCAAATTCTGGGAGACTGTGAGGTGTTTCTATGAAGACCACTCTGCTTCGACTCAGCCGCCGCGCCGCCTGCCTCGTGCTGGCGGGCGGGCTGCTGACGAGCTGTTCGCTGCTGCCTGCGGCGTCGCCCCGGCACGAGGGGACGGCGTCCTCGCAGGCTCCGCAGTATTACAGCGACGCATGGCTCAGCGACGACTCGCTCCACTACGTCTACTCTTACGCCGGGAACGGCGGCGGCACCATCCTCCGGGGCGGCAGGGTGCTCTACAAAGCCAGCAGTTCCGACAGCATCCAGCTGCTGAGGGACACCCTCACCGGCGAGACGGGCCACTACCTCGTGGCCCACTCCATCCTTGGCACGGAGAAGCGCACTTCCACCCTTTACGACGCCGACGGCAATCCGGTCATGACCTTTCCCTACGCCGTGAACGCCACCCTCTCGGGCGGGCTGCTCATCCTGCGGGACGACGCTGACGTCTGGGCTTCCGAGAACGGCACCACCGGCGGCACTCGGGTGTATGACCTCGCCACAGGCGCCCAGCTTCCCGTACCCGAAACAGCGCTCGACTGTCTCGTGGTGGACGAGGGCGGCCAGCGCCTCGTCTTCAACTGCTACGACCTGCCCGAGGGCCTTACTTACGCCTACGACGACCCCGACCAGCCGCTCCACCAGTACGTCCTCATCACCGACCGGGAGGGCAATGTGCTGATGCGGGAGGACGGCTGCACGGCCAGCTCCCTCGCATCGTACCGCGGCGGTTTTGCCGACTGGCTCGATTTGAGCTGGTTCCGCGGCTCAGACTGGGGCATCGCCCGCGAAGCCCTCTACAATGTCACCACCGGCGAACTGCTCACCGGCGAAGACGACAGCGCCGTCTCGGCCTGCGGCGTGGGCGTCGCCTGCCTCCAGAGCCGTCAGGACAGCTGCTCCGTCCTCTACGATTTGAACGGCAGCGAGGCCGTGGAGCTGGGCCGCTTCGACTGGAGCGTGAACACTTACACCCCCGGCTGCGTCGTTCTCTCCGGCAGCGATGACCCGGACAGCCCCTACACCCTCATCGACCTCGCCAGCGGTGAGAGCATCGGCGTCCAGCGAAGAGACACGGACTACCGCTCTGGCAACGTCGCTGTGCTGACGACGGACAACATCCTCAAGGTCTACGACGGCACCACCGGCGCACTCCTGACCGATGTGGAGGCAGCGCCCGTGGAAGAAGCACAGTACATCAGCGTGACGGCCCTGCCCGACGGCTACGCCCTGCTGCAGTACGACGACGAAAACTACAACACCATCGCCATCCAGACCTACGGCGGAGAGGGTCTGCTCTGGTCGTCCGCCGGTGAGGCCCAGCAGTACACCTACGCTTCCTACCTCACCAGCACCGCCAGCGGCCCTCTGCTCACAGCCTGCCGGGACAGCCGTGACGGCAGCAGCCTCTACGATGTGCTGGACATGGAGGGCAATCTGCTTCTCCGCCGCCTCGGCAGCTGTTACAATATCGACGGCCTGCCCGACGACTGCTTTATCGCGCGGCAGGGCTTCGACTACGGCCTGATGGACTCCACCGGCCAGTGGCTCTACCGCGAAAGCATCTTCTCCTCCCCCAGCGACGACGCTGGCGGGGGCTACCTGTACTGACACGGAGGATTTTGATATGAAAGAGATGATCTCCCGCCGCAGCTTCCTGCACGTGATGGGCCTCGGCTTCGGGGCGGCGATGCTCACCGCCTGCAAGACCGGCACTACGGACTCCCCCGCCGACTCTCCGGCAGCGTCCGTCCCCGACCCGGACACGCCCGTCCCCTTCCTGACCGAGGACGAGTTCCCCCGCCTCGACGGCTCCACGGCTTGCATCCCCCTGATGGCCCAGATGAAGGCTGATGTCACCGGCATGGACCTTCTCGAGGCCCAGACCAGCATCACCGTCAGCACCACGGCCTATGCGTGGGAGACCTTCGGCCTCTGGTCCCGCAGCGACAGCGAGGACTACGGCGCACAGCTGCTCATCGTCTACGAGGCCCCCGAGTACGTCAAGGAAGAGCTGGCCGAGGCCGACGCAAAGCTCGAACAGAAAGCCATTGGCCGGGACGCGCTGGTGTTCATCGTCAACGAAGAGAATCCCGTCCAGAGCCTGACCCAGCAGCAGCTGCGGGATATTTATGCGGGCCGCATCACCAGCTGGAAGGACGTGGGCGGCGCGGACTCCCCCATCGTGGCGTTCCAGCGGGGCGTGGACTCGGGCAGTCAGACCCTCTTCAAAAAGCTGCTCATCGACAAGGGCGACGGCCAGCTGATGGCCGCGCCCACCGAGCTTGCCCCCGCCGACATGGGCGGCCTCGTGGACAGCATCGCCGAGTACAACAACTCCGCCAACGCCATCGGCTTTTCGGTCTACTACTACATCGACCAGATGTACTCGAAGCCCGGCCTCCGCCTGCTGGCCGTGGATGGCGTGACCCCCGGCAATGACACCATCGCCGATGAGAGCTACCCGCTCTGCAACGAGTTCTACGCAGTCGTCCACGCGGACGCCGCCCCCGACAGCCCCCAACGGAAGGTCTACGACTGGCTGGACACCGACGAGGGACGCAGGTGCATCGAGAAGGCGGGGTATGTAGCAGTGGATTAAACCTCTCCGTCATCGCTGCGCGATGCCACCTCCCCTACCGAGGGGAGGCCTTGGCATTTCGTGAAGCTTCGCCTCTTCGCCAGAGGCTCCCCTACCAGGGGCAACGGCGACGACCGCCGCCAGCGGCGGAAACAGGGAGTCGCTGTTGGGGCCGCGGCCAGCAGGATGCAAGCGACAGCGCAGCAGACGCTGGGAGCCGCAACCCGGCCTTGTCTGCGAAGCAGACTGAGAGGTTGTACAAAGGACAGCCTGCCAATTATACAAAAGCGTCCCCGGGATTTTTTCCGAGGACGCTTGCTTTTTATTACACCACCAAACACCACAGCGGCGTCGTGATGAGCGACAGCACCGTGGAGATGGCCGTACACTTGCTGGCGAAGGTGGAGTCTGCGCCGTACTTCTCGGCGAGGATGGTGGTGGTGCCGCCCATCGGCATACCGGCCAGAACGACGGCCACGCCGGTGGCCAGCTGGCCCACATGGGCCGCGCGGCATCCCACCAGCACCACCAGCGGCATCAGGAAGAGCCGGATGATGCAGTAGATGATGGCGTCCTTGTCCAGCAGCGGGTGAAGGTCGCGGCTGCCGATGATGGCCCCGATGAGGAACATCGACATGGTCATGTTGCAGTTGCTGGTACACTGGACGGCCTTGCCGAGGAAGGTGGGCAGCTGCCACTGGGTCAGCATGATGACCATGCCCACGAACACCGACGCGATGCAGGGGTGGGTGATGGTCTTGCGGAGCACTGCGAGGCGGTGCTTTTTCTTTTCCTCGGGCGTGGCGGGGGCGGCGTCCTGCATGAAGTAGGACACCCCCACCGACCACATCACGATGCGCTGGGGGATGAGGTAGAACGACGTCAGCAGCAGCCCCACCCCGCCGAAGAGTCCCTCCGCCAGCGGGCTTCCGAGGAAGCCCGCGTTGGAGCAGACCGTGCCGTACTGCATGACGGCCTTCCGCGCGAAGGGGTAGCGGTTGTAGCACACCGCGCAGACGACGCCGTAGAGCACCTGCAATAAAATCGACAGGATGAGGATGTCCCGGGTGCTGCGGAAAATTTCCGCGTTGAACTCGATGCGGAACGACTGGATGATGTTTGCAGGCAGGATGATGAAGAGCAGCAGGTCGGTCAGACAGGCGCGGCCCTGGTCGGTGATGAGCTTTTTCTTTGCCAGAAAAACGCCGATGGCCAGCAGAAGCATCATCTGCGCCTGCAGGTCCAGCATGGTGGAAAATTCGGGCATGGTATCCCCTTTCATTTGGACGTTCTTTGCTTAGCTGAACCAATTATAATCGCGTGATGAGCCGATTTCAATACCTGCGCCCCGCCGTGCGGCATGATTTTTCTGAATGGCGGCGATGCAGTCGGAGACACAAAAGCAAAAGCCCCACGACACACGCCGCTTTTCAGCGGTATATCGTAGGACTTTTTGGAGCTGGTGACAGGAGTTGAACCTGCAACCCACTGATTACAAATCAGTTGCGCTGCCATTGCGCCACACCAGCGAGTATCGTTTGCACAGGGTACTTTAGTAGAATACCAGAAACCTCCCCGCTTGTCAATATCTTTGTCCGACCCCGGCCACCGACGCCGACAATTCCATCCGAAGCCGCGACGGCAAAAAGCTGCTGGACGAGGTCATCCACCTCATGGATAAAACAACAAGCTGGGCCTCGTGAAGCTCGTAGAGGACGACGAGAACGGCGAGAACGTCAAAACGCTGCACTTCTACCCTCTCCCTCTCCGATGTTGCAGCCCTCGGTGCGGGCGATACGCCTTTCACCCTCAGCCACAGCGGCTCCACCGCCACCTTCACTGTGGACGGCGCAGACCACTCCGCACTGCTGAGGTAAGCACATTACCATCCTCCATTCCTTCCACATAACGACCAAGGCCCCCGCAGTTCTGTTCCAAACTGCGAGGGCCTTGGCGTTTTATTCTGATAAAATCTTACTTCAGCTCCCGCTGTACGGCAGCGAAGTCCTCGAGGGTCAGGGCCTCAGGGCGGATGCGGGCGTCGAAGCCCGCCGCTTCAATGGCCGCGATGACCTTATCTTTCGGCAGTCCGAGGCCGCTGGCGATGGCGTTGGCGGCGGTCTTGCGGCGCTGGCCGAAAGCGGCACGGATGAGGGCGAAGTAGCCGTCCTCGTCCTCCACCTGTACGGCGGGAGTGGGGCGGATGTCCATCCGCACCACGGCGCTGGTGACCTTCGGGGCCGGGTAGAAGCTGCCCGGCGCGGCGGTGAACATCAGTTTTGAGGTGGCGTAGTAGCTCACGGCACAGCTGATGGCGCTGGACGCCCGGGTGCCGGGGGCAGCGGCCAGACGGTCGGCGGCCTCCTTCTGCACCATGACGGTGAGGTTCTGGATGGGCAGGCGGTCGCCCAGCAGCTTCATGACGATGGGGCTGGTGATGTAGTAGGGCAGGTTGGCGCAGACAGCCACCGGCATCCCGGGGAACTCCTCCTCGATGAGGGCGCGGAGGTCTACTTTCAGAACATCCTGCAATACCAGCTTAAAGTTATCCACGCCCGCCATGGTCTCGGCCAGCAGGGGCGGCAGGCGCTCGTCCACCTCGATGGACACCACCTTGGCAGCGCGCTGGGCCAGCTCTTTGGTCAGCACGCCGATGCCGGGGCCGATCTCCAGCACGCCCCAGCTCTTATCGACGCCACTGGCGTCCACGATCTTGGGCGGCAGGCCGGGATTGATGATGAAGTTCTGTCCAAAGCCCTTGGAGAGCGCGAAATCGTATTTTTCGCACAGGGTGCGGATAACGGAGAGGTCGGTCAGCTCCGGCATAGTGGTTTTCCTTTCTGTTTTTCGGTTGTCATTTGGTAACGTACATGCCAAAGCCTCTCTCTTTGGGAGCAACAGCGATGACCGCCGCCAGCGGCGGAAACAGGGAGAAGCTGTTGGGGCCGCGGCCAGCAGGATGTGAGCGACAGCGAAGCAGACGCTGGGAGCCGCAACCCGGGCAGTGGCATCGCTTGCGATGACGGAGAGGACAAGGCCGCAGAAAAATGGCCGCTGCACAGCGATAGGCAGCGGCCTTTGTCAGAGCAAGACCATCATAGCCTTGCCCTGTTCCATTTCAGCATCCTTGCCCTCTCAGGCGCTCACGCGCCAGCTCTCCCAAAGGGAGAGCCTTTTTTAAGATGCGCTTTCCGTGCTGGAAGCCTCCTGCTCCCCTTCTGTACTGGCCTCGGAGGAAGCCTCTGCCTCCCCTGCGGCCTCGCTGGAAGCGGTGCTCTCGGCTGCAGCCTCCGAAGAGGCTGCGGCGGAGTCGGCGGCGATGTCAGCGTCGTTCACGCCGCCCACGGTGGTGACACCGGTGAGCTGCTGTGCGGTGCTGACGGCGCGCTGTATCTGCGGGTCCGTGTCGAGGGTGTAGTCATAGTAGCTGGCCTGCTCGTCGGCAGTCAGCGGGCGCTCCACGTCCACGGTCAGGCCGGTGCCGTCGAAGCAGGAGCCGTCGCCGCAGATGAGCTTTGCCACCGTGACCACGACAGCGCTGCCGTCCGAGAGGCGCTGGGGGCTGCTCTGGATGGTGCCTTTGCCCATCGTGGTGCTGCCCACGAGGCGGGTGCCGCACAGGGTGCGCAGGCTGGACGCAAAGAGTTCTGCCGCACTGGCGGTGTTCTCGTTCACGAGGCAGACGGTGGGCTGGCTGATGACCGAGTCGCCGGTGCTGCTGCCCAGCAGGGTGCGGTTGCCTGCCTTATCCTCAGCGTAGGCCAGCACGCCTTCCGGCGCGACGAGTTCGATGCAGCTGATGGCGTCATCAAGGATGCCGCCGCCGTTGTCGCGCAGGTCGAAGATGAAGCTCTGGGCGCCGCTGGCGGTCAGACTGCGGAGCGCAAAGTCCAGCTCACTGGGGGTGGAGTTGTCGAACTGCCAGATCTTGATATAGCCCACATTGCCCTGCACCAGCGCGGAATCGACGCTGTTGGCCGTAAAGCCGGAGTGGGTCAGATCGGCGGTGTGCTGGGCGTTCTCGCTGTCCAGCCAGCCTACATTGACGCTCGTGCCGCTCTCGCCCCGGAGTTTGTTCTGGACAGCCTCCACGCTGCTCAGACTTTTGATGTCTGCGCCGTCGATGGTGGTGATGTAATCGCCCCGCTGGAGGCCGGCCTCCTTGGCAGGAGACTCGTCATACACTTTGATGACCTTGGCGTAGCCGGACTGGTCGATGGCCAGCTCCACGCCGATGCCCATCAGCTTGCCGCTCTGGGCGTTGAGCAGGTCGGTGTAGGCCGAGGCGGTGTAGTAGCGGGCGTACTTGTCGCCGGTACCCAGCAGATAACCGGCAGTCAGACGGTCGTACAGCACGGTCTCGTCGATGTCGTAGTAGTCGTTGGCGCGCACATAGCGGTCTACCTCGGCCACCTTGTTGTACATGCTCTCCTTTTCCTTCACGCTGGTGACGGTGTGGTCAAACAGCCGCATCGCCATCAGCATCGTGATGGAAAAAGTGACCGTCATTGCCAGAATGACGATGGTCACGGTCATCCCTACGGAAATTTTGCGGTTCATTCAGTGTCCTCCCCAGTTCAGACCAAAAACATCAGGATGACACTGCCCAGCACCGACAGCAGGAACACTCCTGCCAGAATCAGACAGCCCACCCGAAGGATACGCTTGCGTTTTTGCTCGTTCATTTCGCCTTGTGGCCTCCTTTGACCCCTCGACTTCAATTACAGTTGTGTTATCTTATCGGAATATAACCGCGGGGGTTGACCGCATTGGCCTTGGAGCCGCCCTTCCACACCTCGAGATGGAGGTGGTTGCCGGTAGAGTTGCCGGTGGAGCCCACATAGCCGATGAGGTCGCCCTGGTTGACATACTTGCCCGCCGACGTTGCCACCGAGCGCATATGGCCGTAGAGGGTGGAGTAGGCGTTGCCGTCTGTCATTTTGCCGTGATAGATGATGACATAGTTGCCGTAGCCGCCGCTGGACCAGCCGGCCACCTGCACATAGCCGCTGGCGGCTGCGTAGATGGGCGTGCCTGCGGGGGCGGCAAAGTCGGTGCCGGCGTGGAGTTTGTTGACGCCGGAGACCGGGTTTTTGCGCCAGCCGTACTCGCTGGAGATGCGGGTATAGCTCTTGAGCGGGCAGATAAAGCCGCTGAAGCTCAGCTGGGGCTTGCTGGCCGCTGCCGCTGCGATGAGCTTCTGGATCTCCTTCTTGACGGCCTCGTAGTTCATCTCGTCCGACTCGATGGCCGCCTGGGCGTTCTTCTGGGCCTGCTGGGCCTCAGCGGCGCTCAGACGGGCCTCCTTGACGCTGTTGTTGAGCTCGTTCTGCTTGGACTGCATCTGCTTGTTCTGGGCGTCCAGCTCAGCCTTTTTGTTCTGCAGCTGGGTGCGCTCCTCCACGAGCTGGGTGCGGTCGGCCACGAGGGCTTCCTTCGCAGCCTTCATGTTGTCGAGTATCTCGGTATCCTTCACCGAAATGTCCTGCATGACCTCATTGAAGGTCAGAAGCTCGTACAGATCGCTCACAGCCCGGAGCATGGCGACGCTGCCGCCGTCCCGCAGCTCCTGCATCGCGGCCATATGGCTCTTGAAATCGTCCCACTGGTCGGCGATCTCCTGCTCTTTCCGGGCGATCTCATTCTGTTTGGCGGTGATCTCCTGCTCTTTGACGCCGATGCTGTTCTGCACCTCGGAGATCTGGCTCTTGAGGACGCTGATCTGGCTCTGGAGCACCGAGACTTTTTCCTTCAGCTCAGACTCGAGGGCCTTGGCAGCAGCTTCCTTCTTTTTGGCGTCGCTCAGCTCCGTCTTATGCTGCTTGATGGACGCAGAGATCTTGTCTAGCTTGTTCTGCAGCGAGCTCATGCTGGTGGCCGCACTGGCCGGATAGACCGTCACGCTCAGCACGAGGCAGGCGGCGGCCAGAAAGGCGCAAGCAGCGCGCATCATGGCCGAATGGCCCGACGGCTTTGCGTGGCGGGGCGGATGATGCAGGACAAAGCCTGCGGAATGCTTGTCGTGGTACACAGTAGGCCCTCCTTACACGTTCAGGTGCTTGCGGATGGAGAACATACTGCCCAGACCGCCCACCAGAGCGCCGCTCGCGAGGCTGTAGGTCAGGATAGTGGGCCAGACATTTTCCAGCGGCACCAGAGCCGTACCCATAAGCATCTGCCACAGGCCGCCCAGCGTGGGCGCCAGTTGAACGATGTAGGCATAGCCGCCGATGGTGGCAGCTGCCGTCAGGATGCCGGAGAGCAGGCCCATGGTCAGGCCCTCGATGACGAAAGGCAGAGTGACGAGGGCGTTGGTAGCGCCGACATACTTCATGATCTCGATTTCACGGCGGCGGGCAAAGACGCTCAGCCGGATGGTAGTACCCACCGTGATGATGCTGACAGCCATCAGCACCAGCACCACACCGCGCCCGACCTTGGTGACGGCCTGCTGGATCTCCACGAAGGTCTTGGTCATCTCGATGGGAGCCGTGACGCTGTAGACGCCGCTGATGTTCTCGAACTGCTTGCTGATGGTCTCCATCTGGTTCAGATCAGACAGGGAGACTCGGTAATTGGCCTTGAAAGGGTTGTCGTTCTCGAACTCGTTCAGCAGGGCGGCATAGTCGGACATATACCCCTTGTACTGGTTGAGGACGTCTTCTTTGGACATATACTGCACCCGGCTCACACCTGCGGTGCCGCTGAGGGCATTGCCCACAGACTGGATGGTGGCGTCATCGGCCTCGGGATCCACGTAGACCACCATCTCGTTCTGGCTGCCCAGATAACTCACCATGCTGTCCACATTGACTTCAATGAGGCTGGCGAAGATGTTCAGGGTCATGCAGACGCTGAGGGAGGCGATGCAGGCGATGGTCATGGCCCAGTGCTTGCCGAGGTTGCGCACGCCGCGCCGGGTGAGGAACCCAAACGTAGAGATTTTCATACGTGTACCTCCTCGCCGAAACTGGCCGGAACATCGGAGATGATGCGACCATGCTTCAGGGTGATGGTGCGGCGGTTGAAGCGGCGCACCAGTTCATGCTCGTGGGTGACGACAAGCACCGTGATGCCCATCTCGCTGACGCGTTCCAGCAGTTCCATCATCTCAAGGCTCATCTCGGGGTCGATGTTGCCGGTGGGCTCGTCCGCAATGACGAGGCGGGGGCTGTGGGCCAGAGCGCGGGCCACGGCCACGCGCTGCTGCTCACCGCCGGAGAGGAACTCGGGGTAGACCTTTGCCTTATCTTCCAGATGCACCAGCTCCAGCATGTAGTTGACGCGCTCTTTGATGTCTTTTTTGCCGATGTTGGTGACATGCATGGCAAACGCCACATTCTCGTAGACCGTCATGGTGGGGATGAGGCGGAAATCCTGGAAGATGATGCCCATCTGGCGGCGAAGGAAAGGCACTTTGCCCCGGCGCAGTCGGGCGACGTCCTTACCGTCCACCATGACGCGGCCCTCGGTGGGCAGCTCTTCGCGGAGGATGAGCTTGAGCAGAGTGGACTTGCCGGCGCCGGAGTGGCCCACCAGAAAGACGAACTCGCCGTCGTCTACATGGAAGTCGATGTCCTCCAGAGCGGGAGTATCACTCCGTTTGTATATCTTGGTGACATGTTCAAAATCTATCATGAGTATCTTGCTCCTGAAAAGTTTATTTGGCACAGAAGTTCCAGACCATTACAAAAGAAACCGGCCAGCATCGGGGTCGAGCGGCCGGTTTCGGCGTCCGCAGCCGGAGCGGCTGAGACAAAATATCAATATTTGGCCGGGTTGTTGGACAGGTACTTCTTGACCATGAGCGCTACCTTGAACACGATAGCGTCGTCGAACTCACGCAGATCCAGACCGGTCAGCTTTTTGATCTTTTCCAGACGAT
>OFCU01000113.1_pt1 | contig 44692 bp, 39 predicted proteins | sample 1520851 | NCBI WGS metagenome assembly OFCU01 (sample SAMEA2699040, study PRJEB24076) | metagenome | reverse complement strand
GAACATCCGGATAGGTTACGAACATCCGGATACCTTAATAACCTATCCGGATGCGCGGTTCCTATCCGGATGCGCCGTTCCTATCCGGATGCGCCGTTCCTATCCGGATGCGCCGTTCCTATCCAGATGCGCGGTTCCTATCCGGATGCGCCGTTCCTATCCAGAACGACGGCCGGTGGATTGACACCACCCATAGACGGGTTACCCACGCCACCGCGAGCGTCCTCAGCACCGCCCCAGCACACACAACCTATCCGCATGCGCGCGGCACAAGCATGATCGGCAGCCTATGAGCACACCGCACACCGTTGTCCAGTGCTGTAGGAACGCAAATCCAGCGGTGCACACCCCAGACACGGCGCACGCCTGGTCCCGTACCCGTGCGCCCCTCGCGTCACGCGCGCCTGGCGCAACCGCACCTGGTTCCCGCCAGCGGTGCAAACAAAACGCGTAAACAACGCGCGTACAAAACGCGCCCGGACCAACCGGTCCGGGCGCGCAACGTATTCGGCTCAGGCGTTAGGACGCTTGCCGTGGTTCGCGCCGTGCTTACGACGATCGCGACGCTTACGACCCCGCTTCGACATGTCATTCTCCTTGGGTTTGTTGTCTAGACTGAAGCATTTTTGCACACATCGGCCCAAACCACCAAGGCACAGGCCGTTCGCGGCGACGAAGGTCACCGAAAAACGGGTGGCTCACCGGGCCTCGTCGATGCACGAGTCGATGCGCGAGTTGGCACGCGAACGGACGCCGACGACGCGACCAAGCGGGTAACAACCCCACGCCAGGTTCAACGCCAGCTGACGGACACGCTCGTAATGGAGGCGACGACGCGGGCGCGCAGCGCATCCGAGGCCTGCTCGGTCTCGTAGCAGCCGCGCATGAGGGCGCGCACGTGGCGCTCGGCGTCCAAGGCGTCGGTGCAGTGCTCGCAGGTGGCGACGTGCTGGATCATGAGGGCGCGGGCGCGAGCATCGGGACCGGGCACAGATCCGGCGTCGATGAGGCCGCTGCGGCGGTCGCACTCCTCGCAGTCGATCAGTTCGTACAGGGCGTCCAGGACGTCCTGGCAGGTGATGTCGGTGGTCACTTGGCCCCTCCGATCCCATATTCCGCGGCGACGTCGGCCAGCGCGGAGCGCAGGTTCTTGCGCGCCCGGTTCAGTCGGCTCATGACGGTCCCCATGGGAACTCCTAGTTCTTCGGCGATTTCCTTGTAGCTCATACCCTCAACGTCAGCCATGAGGACAACCATCCGATGTTCCTCCGAGAGCGAATCGAGGGCCTCGCGCAGCTGCGAGGAGGGCAGCGCTTCGAGGGCCTCGACTTCCGCGGATTTGAGGCCGACCTCCGAGTGGGAGGCTGCGTCGGCGAGCTGCCAGTCCTCGACGGTGTCGCTGGAGGCGCGCTTGGGCGAGCGCTGCGCCTTGCGGTAGCTGGTGATGTAGGTGTTGGTGAGGATCCGGTAGAGCCAGGCCTTGATGTTGGTGCCGGGCTTGTACTGGTGGAACTTTTGGTAGGCCTTGAGGTAGGTCTCCTGAACCAGGTCCTCCGCGTCGGCTCGGTTGCGGGTCATGCCCAGCGCCGCGCCGAAGAGTTGATTCATGAGGGGCATTGCTTCGTCCATGAAGCGTGCCTCGAGCGCGGCACCATCCGTGGCGGACGAGGCCGGGGCGAGCTCGGGTGCCCGGAGCGTCGGTGAGGGGGTTGTCGTATCCATCGCCTCCCAGCGTAGTCGCGCGGTCGTGCGGCGCGAATGGGAGTGGGCGATGGGTGGTCATACTGAGGGCAACGCCTCACGCCCCTCTTTATTCCACAACCCCCAACAATTGTGCGTTGCACCACTTTCACCCTGTTGTTTGGGAGTGGCCGGGCCGTTCGGCTTCCCCCGGGGGCAAAGGTGTCGAACAATAGGGGTATGAATCTGCTGCGCGTTGTTGCCCGTCCCCTGCTCGCCGCCCCGTTCATCGCCGACGGGGTTGATGCCCTCATGCATCCGCGTTTCCATGTGGAGCGCGCCGCGGGCGTTCGTCCCCTCATCGACAAGGCGACCGACGCGGTCGGCCTGGAGCCGCTGACGGATCAGCAGCTGGCCGTCGCGACCCGCGTGACGGGCGCGGTGACGGTCGTCGCCGGCCTGCGCTTTGCGCTGGGTCGCAAGCCCCGCGTGGCCGCCCTGACCCTGGCCGCGATCGGCGCGCCCATGGCCCTCGTGAACGCTCCCCTGCCAGGCACGACGCGAGGCCTGTCCAAGGAGCAGATCAAGCGCCGTCGCTACCGCACGCTGAATAAGGCGGGCCTGGCCGCCGGCGTCCTCCTCGCGTCGACGGATCGTGTCGGTCAGCCCTCGGCCCTCGTCGCCCATGCGATGCGCCGCGATCAGCGCCGCGCAATCGCTGCGGCCGAGGCCGCCGTCGCGCGGCGTCTGAGCGGCACCGCTTCGTGAGCGCACCCTGGCTCGCTCCCCTGGCCGCCTCTCCCGTGGATGCCACGGTCGAGGTGCCGGGTTCGAAGTCGATCACGGCGCGCGCCCTGTACCTGGCTGCCGTCGCCGATTCTCCCTCCGTCATTCGCGGTGCCCTGAATGCGCGCGACACACGCCTCTTCGCGACTGCCCTGGAGGTCATGGGTGCGCGCGTCGAGGACGAGGGCGCGGGCATCCTGCGCGTCACCCCGATGGAGCTTCCGCCGCGCGGCGGTCGCATCGAGTGCGGCCTGGCCGGCACCGTCATGCGTTTCCTGCCTCCATTGGCGGCACTGTCCCCCGAGGAGACGATCTTCGACGGGGACGAGCAGGCCTACGCGCGCCCGCTCGGCCCGCTCCTGGACGCCCTGGTGCGCATGGGCGCAACGGTCACGTATCACGGGGAGCGAGGGCACCTGCCTTTCACGATCCAGGGGCCGATCCACACGCCGCTCGGCGCGCAGGCCTGGGTGGATTCCTCGTCCTCCTCGCAGTTCCTGTCCGCCCTGCTGCTCGTCTCTCCCCTGGTCGGCGATCCTCTCTTCGTGTCGGCTCCGGGGCTCGTCCCGTCGATGCCGCACGTGGAGATGACGCTGGCGTCCCTGGCGGGAGCAGGCATCGACCTGGAGGTCGTGGACGAGGGCCGCGCGGACCTGTCCACCTGGCACATCTTCCCGTCGCGCCCGCGAGGCGGCGACATCACGGTCGAGCCCGACCTGTCCAACGCCGGCCCATTCCTGGCTGCCGCGATGGTGACGGGCGGGCGCGTGCGTATCCCGGCGTGGCCGGGGGCGACGACGCAGGCGGGCGACGCTTGGCGCGCGCTGCTGAGCCACATGGGCGCGACCATCACGCTCGATGAGGAGGGCCTGACCCTGAGCGGTCCGGGCACCGGCAACTACCCGGGCATCAAGGCGACCATGGCCGAGGTCGGCGAGCTCACCCCCACCCTGGCCGCGATCTGCGCCTACGCCTCGACTCCCTCGCACCTGAGCGGGATCGCGCACCTGCGCGGACACGAGACCGACCGCCTGGCGGCGCTGGTCGCCGAGATCAACCGCGCGGGCGGGCAGGCCGAAGAGACCGAGGACGGCCTGGTCATCACGCCGCGCCCGCTCCACGCCGCGCAGATCCGCTCCTACGCGGATCACCGCATGGCGACCTTCGGAGCGATCCTCGGCCTGGCGACGCCGGGCATCACGGTCGACGACATCGCCTGCACCTCCAAGACGCTGCCGACCTTCGAGGCCATGTGGGCCTCCTTGGTGAGCACTCACGGTCAGGAACACACCCAGGCTGCCCCGGCCTCGCCGATCGAGGAGGAACACTGATGGCGCGCCGCGACACCGGAACCGACGACCCGCGTGTGCGCGTGCGCGCCGGCAAGGGCTCACGCCCGCGCACGAAGGACCGGCCCGACTGGTCCTCGAAGCCGCTGGGCCGCGTCATCGGTATCGACCGTGGCCGCTACCAGGTGAGCCTGGAGGAGGACGGCACCCGCGTGGTCGCCGTGCGCGCCCGCGAGCTGGGGCGCGGCTCCGTCATCATGGGCGACCGCGTGCGCCTCACCGGCGACCTGTCCGGGCGCCCCGACACGCTCGCGCGCATCGTCGCCGTCGAGGAACGCTCCTCGGTACTGCGCCGTTCCCTCGAGGACGCGCCGGATCAGCGCGGCGAGAAGGCGATCGTCGCGAACGCGGACATGATGTGCATCGTCGTGGCCCTGGCGGATCCGCCGCCGCGCACCGGAATGATCGACCGCTGCCTGGTCGCCGCCTACGAGGCGGGCCTGGACCCCGTCCTCGTGCTGACGAAAGCGGATCTGGCCAGCGCGGACGAGCTGATCACCGCCTACCAGGACTTCGACGTGCGCGTCATGCTCACGAGCGCCGAGGCCGGGGAGTCCGACCCAGGCGTCGCCGAGCTGCGGGCCCTCCTGGCCGGCCATTGGTCGGTGCTGGTCGGTCATTCGGGGGTCGGAAAGTCCACGCTCATCAACCTGCTGGTGCCGGGCGCGGGCCGCGCGACGGGGCACGTCAACGAGGTGACGGGGCGCGGGCGCCACACATCCACGTCCTCGGAGGCCTTCGAGCTGGAGGCGGGCGGCTGGATCGTGGATACGCCCGGCGTCCGATCCTTTGGCCTGGGGCACGTGAGCGTCGCCGACGTGCTCGGCGTGTTCCCGGACGTCGCGGAGGCGGCCGCCTGGTGCCTGCCGCTGTGCTCACACGACGAGGAAGAGCCCTCGTGCGCGCTTGACAGTTATGCGCGAGCCACCGGCCCCTTCAGCATCGACGAGGCCGGGGATGAGGACGCGGATCGGGTGCGCTCCGAGCGCGCTTCCCGTGTGGTGTCGGTGCGCAGGCTCCTGGAGGCCGTGGCGACGGCGGAGGCCGCCAGCAAGGCCGCCCGGTAAAGAAAAGTGCGCGTCGAAAGCCCTTGACAACGCTCCCCCTGCGTGGACAATGAGGGTATAGCGATGGTCGCTATCTCTGGTTCACAAGGTCGTGATTGCTATGTCCACCATCGAGCAGAACCTCATCGGCAACACCGAAGGGCTTTCGCGGGTCGACAAGGTCCTCCGCTACTTCTTCTTCGCACTAGTGATCGGGACGGCCGTCTATCCGATTGGCAGAACCTTCTTCGGGATAGACAACCGCCTGAATGACTACGGGATCGCCTGCGTCGTGGCCGCCCTCGCTGTCTACATCCCTGGCTATTCGCGTCACATTCCTGGCGCACACCGGGCACTTCGGGCCTGCGAGTGGGTGGTGATGGCGTGTTCCCTCGTATGCACCGCCGCTGTCATCGTCGGTGACGTCACGGACCACGGAGTCCGCCCCGAGCCCTACAACACGCCATGGAACGTCGCCATGGGCGCGGGTCTTGTGGCCCTCTGTTTCTTCGTGGCGCTCCTCATCGCAAAGGACCGCGCCCGCAGGCGCGGACCGATCCACCCAGCCGGATAGCCGCGCAGCGCTGTCCACCCGCCGGGCGGCACTCAGCGCTGGAAGCGGCGCACGAAGTTACGCAGGATGAGACGCGAGGGATCCGTGTCCACGGTCGCGACCTGGGCGCGAATCGCCTCGGCCTTCTCCACCGGGTAGTAGCGTCCCGCGTACTGGTCGATGCGCACGTTAACGCCCTCAAGGTCCATCTCGGGGTGGAACTGGGTCGCCCACGCGGCCTCGCCCACACGCACCATCTGGATCGGGGTGTCGTCGCCGGCCAGGAGGACCTGCATGCCCGGGGCCAGCTCGCGCACGGCCTCGTGGTGGCCGACGTAGGAGTGGAAGCGATCGGGGGTGCCCTCCAGGAGGGGATCTTCACGGCCGGCGTCGGTCTTTGTCAGCGCGATGCCGCTGATTTCCTCGCCGTGGTGGGTGTCGACGACGCCACCCAGGTGCAGGGTGAGGGTACCCAGCCCGTAGCACAGGCCCAAGAGCGGGAAGGATTCACCCAGTGCCCGGTCGTAGAAGGAGCGCAGCCAGGCTTCGGCGCGCACCTGGCGTTCCTCCTTCAGGTGGTCGTCGGCATTCGCGTCCCACGGGGATCCGCACACGAAGGCGCCCGAGTACTCGGACAGGTCGAGGTCGGGCAGCTCCCTCTCCATGCGCACCTGGCGGACCTGACCCGGGGTCAGTCCGGAGAAACGAGGCAGGTCGGCGCATTCGGCGGCCAGAACGGGGCCGTCGTCGCGCGAGGTCAGCATGAGGAAGGGCTTGGTCATGCCCACCATGCTATCGGCTGGGCGCGCGCGTGCAGCTCGTGTCCGCTCTCCAAGCGTGTGTGACGGACGCAGATGTGGGCACCCTCTGTCACACTGGGATCATGTTGATTCTGCACACCTCCGACTGGCACCTGGGGCGCACGTTGCACGGCGCGTCTCTGGCAGACAGCGCGGATGCGTTCATCGAGTGGCTGGTCGCCCTGGTGCGTGAGCGCGGCGTGGATGCCGTGCTCATCTCGGGCGACGTGTTCGACCGCGCGGTTCCCCCCGTGGATGCGCTCGCGCGGATGCGCCGCGCCCTGCGCGAGTTGACCGAGATCACGACGGTCATCCTGACGTCGGGAAACCACGACGGCGCGGCTCGCCTGGGGCTTTTCGCAGACATGCTCACCCCCTCGCTCCATGTGGTGACGGACCCCGAGTCGATCGGCACGCCCATCCAGGCCGGGGGCGCTCTCGTGTATCCGATGCCCTACCTGGAGCCCGACCTCGTGCGCCAGTCACTGTCGGACCTAGAGCCCAGCGGCGAGGCCGACCTGCCCGCTCCCCTACCCCGCTCCCACCAGGCGGTCCTTGCGGCCGCGCTGCGCCGGGTGCGCGCGGACCTGGCGGTCCGGCGAGAGGCGGGCGACGAGCGCCCGGCCATCGCGATGCCGCACGCCTTCGTGACGGGGGCCCAGACCTCGGACTCCGAGCGCGACATCCAGGTGGGCGGCGTCCCTTCCGTATCGGCGGACCTGTTCGACACGCTCGGGGGTGAGGAGCCACTGGCCCACGGCCTGGACTACGTGGCCGCCGGGCACCTGCACCGCCCGCAGGACATCGCGGGGGCGTCGGTGCCGATTCGCTACGCGGGCTCCCCCATCGCGTATTCCTTCTCCGAGGCCGGGGCCACCAAGTCGGTCACTCTCGTGACCACGGACGCCACCTCGGTGACCGACATTGAGGTGGTTCCCATCCCGACGCTGCGCGCCGTCGCGGTGCTCGAGGGGACCATGGATGAGCTGCTCGCGGATCCCGACGAGGCCACCACGGCCTCGTACGTGTCGATCACGGTCACGGACGATGCGCGCCCCGAGCGCATGGTTCCGCGCATCCGCGAGGTCTACCCGCACGCCCTCGTCGTCGTTCACCGCCCCTCCCAGGCCCCCTCGATGGCTCCCGCGATGACCGTGCGCGCATCCCGCGATCCGCGCGAGGTCACGGAGGAGTTTTACGAGGCCGTGGGCGGGCGGTCGCTGAGCGCTCAGGAGCGCGAGCTCGCCCTGGACGTGTGGGCGGGGCTTCGAGGAAAGGACATGCAGTGAAGATTCGGTGGCTGCGCATTGTGGGCATCGGCCCCTTCGCGGGCGAGCACACGGTCGACTTTTCGGCCTTCGAGGACTCGGGCCTGTTCCTCCTGGACGGGCCGACGGGCGCGGGAAAGTCCACGCTCATCGACGCGATTACCTTCGCCCTGTACGGGGACGTGGCGCGCACGAAGGACGCGTCGAAGGACCGCCTGCGTTCGAACCACATTTCGGATTCGGACCCGTCGGAGGCGGACCTGGTCTTCGAGGTGGCGACGGGCATCTACCGGGTGACCCGTACCCCCGCCTACACCCCGGCGGGCAAGAAGTCGCAGCGTAATTCGAAGTCGACGCTCACGCGGGTCGTGGAGGATCCGGACGCTCCGGACGGGTGGCGCACGGTAGAGCCGATCGCGTCGGGTCCGCGCGACGTGGGCTACGAGATTCCGGCAATCGTCGGCCTGGACAAGGACCAGTTCCTGCAGACGATCGTGCTCCCGCAGGGCAAGTTTTCCCAGTTCCTCAACGCCACGTCGGATGCTCGCGAGCAGATCCTGCGCGACATTTTTGACACGCAGATCTACGTGGACTTCACGAAGGCCCTCGTCGATGCGGCCGCTTCGTCGAAGCGCGGCATTGAGGAGCGGCGCCTCGCCGCGGTCGGTGCTTTCGAGCGCGTACGGTCGCTCGATGACGCTCTGAGCGAGGACGTGCACACGGACGCACCCGGCGAGGAGGAGCACGCAGCCGAGGCCGAGGAGGCCGCTCAGCTGGATGCGGGTTCGGAAGACCCCAGCCCCGTGACGCGCTGGGCCGACGACGCATGTGAGCGCGCGCGGGAGGCGCACGCACAGACCCTTCGCGTCGCCGAGGCGGCCACGACAGCAGCACGCGAGGCCTCCCGTGCCCTCGCCGAGGGGCGTGCCCTCGCAGAGGCGCAGGCGGAGCACGCGCGCGCGAGCGCGACGCTCGCCGAGCTTGCCGCATCGGAGGAATCGATTGCATCGGACCGTGAGCGCGCACGCCAGGCCCGGCGGGCACTCGCCGTGTCGCCCCTTGACGCGGCCGAGGCCTCGGCATTCGCGCGTCTGGAGGCCGCAGGGGACCAGGTCGCGGCTCTGTCTCCCGCCCTCTCAGACGCAGATGCCATCGATCCTGCATCCTTGACACCCGAGGCCGTGGCGGCTCTCGGCGAGCGGGCGCAGGACCTGCGCGACGAGGCGACACGCACGCGCGGCTCTCTCGACGAAGCGCTGGCCGTTGAGCGCTCGCTGCCCGAGGCGCGCGCCCAGATCGAGTCGCTGCGCTCCCGCCGCGAGCAGGCATTGGCGCGCATCGCGTCGATCGAGGCTGAGCGCGAGGCGTTGCCCCTGCGCATCGAGCAGGCCACCGAGGCCCTGCGCCTCATGCGCGCGGACGCCGACACCCTGCCCGAGGCCGTATCTGCGCTGCGTGCCATCAACGAGCGCCTGGATGCCTCCATGCAGGCGGACCTGCTGCGTTCGGCTCTCCTCGGAGCGTCGGACGAGCTGCGCGAGGCCACGGTCGCCGCAAAGCTCGCGAACGCCGCGGCGGCAGACGGTCACGATCTGTGGATTACGCAGAGCGCCTCGGCGCTCGCACGCGAACTCGAAGAAGACACGCCCTGTCCCGTGTGCGGATCCACTGAGCACCCAAATCCGGCACCGGCCGCGGACGGGGAGATCACGCGGGAGCAGGTCGCCGAGCTGGACCATGCGCGAGACCGCGCAGAGAACGCGCTGCGGGATGCGCAGGCGCACCACCAGGACCTCGTGCGCCGTATCGCCCAGCTCAACGAGGTGGCCGGCGCCCCCACTCCGACTCTCGAGACCGAGCGGGATCGGGCCGCCGAGCTCGTGGCGAAGCTCGAGGCTCTCAGCCCGCAGATCACCGAGATCGAGGCGGCCCTCGCGCAGGAGCGCACCCGCCTCGACGGACTGACGGATGCTCTCGCGGGTGCCCGCGAGTCCGCCGCATCCCTCGCGTCCACCCTTGAGGAGCGCGAATCTGCTCTGGCTGCGGCTGTGGCTCGCGTGGAGGCTGAGCGCGCCGACTTCGCCTCCCTCGACGCGCGCGCGGCGCACCTGGATCAGCACGCACACCGGGCGGCGGCTCTGGCCGGGGCCTGCGCCGATTGGGACAACGCGCGTTCCGCACACGCCCAAGCGCGCAGCTCCCTCGCAGATGCGCTGACAGAACAGGGCCTTCAGGCGGACTCCTGGCGTTCCCTCCTGCTTCCCGTCCCCCAGGTCGAGGCCCTTGAGGCGCGCGTGGCCGCGCACGAAAAGGCACTCTTCGCGGCACGCGAAGCGCTTGCTTCGGAACGCCTGACACGCGCAGCATCGGTGCCCGCGCCGAATCTCGAGTCCCTCACCGAGACCGCCCGCAAAGCTGAGGAGGAGGCCGCTGCGAGTGCCCGGGCCTCGGGCGTCCTTGAGCAGCACTGCGCGCAGCTGGACGCCGCCCGCACCTCCCTCGAGCGGGTGTTGGAGGCGCTCGCCGTCGCCCGGGAGCAGGCCGGCCCCATCCGCCGCCTGGCTGACATCGCCGCTGCGTCGGGCCCGGAGAACCTGGCGTCCACTCCCCTGTCGGCGTGGGTGCTCATCTCGCGCCTGGAGGAGGTGTTGGCGGCCGCGAATCCGCGCCTGGCGGCGATTTCGTCGGGACGCTACGAGCTCGTGTCCGTCCCCGACGACGGCACCGCCTCACGCAAGTCCGGCCTGGGCCTGGCGATCATCGATCACGACACGGACGCGCTGCGCAGCCCGCGCACGCTGTCGGGTGGGGAAACGTTCTACACGTCCCTCGCGCTGGCACTCGGCCTCGCGGACGTCGTCTCAGCCGAGGCCGGGGGCGTTGAACTGCGCACGATGTTCATCGACGAGGGCTTCGGATCGCTGGATTCGCACACGCTGAGCCTGGTGATGGCGCAGCTCCAGGCGCTGCGCTGCGCGGGACGCACGGTCGGCGTCATCTCGCACGTCGAGGAGATGGCGACCCAGATCGCGGATCAGATCCAGGTTCGCCCCCTGCCGGAGGGCGGATCGACCCTCAGCGTGCGCGCGTAGGTGTCAGCCCTTGTGCAGGGCCAGGACGTCGGGGCGCTCGGAGCGGTCAAACCAAGCCAGGGAGGACTCCCACAGGGCGGCCACAGCCTCGTCGGCGCTCTCCTGCGTGTCGGCGCTTAGCACAGCCTGCACAGCGGGCGACGCGTCGGGCAGGTCCGCGAGGATCGCGGCCACGTCCGACCAGGTGTATTCGAAGGCCGCGGCCTCGAAGATGTAGGGTTCGATTTGCTCGCCGGGGGTCAGCGTCGTCGAGGTGGGAGTGTCGACGGCCAGGACGACGCGCGCTGCGCCCGCGCCCTCCGTCTCGCGTGCCAGTTCGAGTGAGGACAGCGCCGCCTCGGTGATGGCGTCGTCCTCGAGGACCTCGACGTCCTCGCCGCTCATGCCGGTCTCGGGCACGCACAGAACGCCGCTGCGCACGGGCGGCAGCGGGACGGACAGGTCGGACAGGACAGCGGGAACGTAGACGCGCATGGTCACAGTGTAGGCACCCACTGCTCGACAATCGCCTGCAACGCGTCGGAGGCGTCGCAACGCGCACCGTTTTCTCCCAGAGCCTTGCCTCGCAGGGAAGCCCGTCCAACACCCTCGTCCTCGGGGACGACGTGGAAGACGCACTCAGGCATGAAGGCACCGATCGCCGCCTGCAGGGAGGGCACCGGGTGCGGGCCGATCGTCGCGGTGCTCACGCGGTTGACGATCACCTCGACCGGGATGTCACGCTCTTGCTCGCGCCACCATCGCGCCAGGAAGGAGAGCCGGTTGATGCCGACAATGTCGCCGCGAGCGACGATGACGAGCCTATCGGCGCGTTCCAGCACCCCGAGGGCAGCGTCGTCACGGCTGGCCCCGCGCGATGCCTTTTCCAGGCAGGTCGACGCAACATCGACGACCGAGTAGCGGGCGCTCAGACGCAGGGCCCCGATGATGGATTCGATGCCGGGTTTGCTCACTTCGCGCCAGCGGTGCGGCGTCACGAGGCCCGTGATGACGTGGAGCTTCTCGGTGCGCATGACTGATGCCCCGAGCGTGTCCGCGGGCGTGATAGGGCCTCGCGAGGCCATCCGCGCGAGGGTGGACAGACCCGAGGCGTGGACGGGAAGTCCCAGCAGGTGCGCGATCGACGGGTTGGCAGTGTCCGCATCGACGAGGAGGGTGGAAGCGTGGGCGGACAGCGCGGTCGCGATGCCGACGGCGAGGGTCGTGCGCCCGGGCGCGCCGGATGTCCCCCACATCGCCAGAACGCTGCCCGGAGCGGAGGGAGGAGGGGGCGGTGGGGGCGCGGACGAGGCCATGGCCGGTGTCGAGCGGCGCGTGCGTGTCGCCGCGATAAGAGAGTTGACGACCTGGTCTGGGCTGCCGGGCGCGGCGACCGAGGCGACCCCCAGGGCGATGAGGCGGGAGCGCTCATGATGGGGCGCGAGGGCGACCACGACCATGCCGCAAGCGCGCAACGATTCGACGGCCTCGATCGTCAGGTCGGGGTCGGATCCGTCGACGACTGCGAGGTCGGCGAGGCCGGCGCGGGCTGCGGCGACGACCTCGGCCAGGTCGGCGCAGCGCCGGACGATGGCGAGGGCCTCCGATCGCCCCTGAATCGCCTGGATGAGGGGTGCCTCGTAGCGCTGATCGGCCAGGATGACGACCCCGTGTATGGAGCTCACGGCGCCCCCACGGGGACGGCGGCTAACTCGTCGGTCGAGGACTGCGCGGCGAGGAGGACCGGCATGGACTGGGCGTTGGCGAGGATCTCGATCCGCTGGCCACGGCGCGACTGGGACGAGTCCTCGATTCGGCGTACGAAGGTGAAGGTCCCCTCGATCTCACGCGCTTGATTACCCGCCTGTCCCTGCGTGCGCGCGGGGATCGTCCACAGCCGGATCCGAGTTCCATCAGCGACGCCGTCGGGCAGCCCAGCGCTGACGGTGACGGCCACACGCAGCATGTCACCCTGAGCTGCTCCGCTTTCTCCATGCGACAGGTCCGTGCGCATGACGATCTGGCCCGGGGTGATCTGGCGGGTCGCGATGGAGCCCATGGGAGCCTCGGACGTGGGCGCGTAGACGGCGGTGTCGACGTGAAGGACGACCTCGCGGACATTGTCGGCGGTGAGGGCGTCACCCGGGGCGATGGTCGTCGTCGCGGTGTAGACGCGGCTTCCTCCCCGCAGGAGGCCGCTGAGGGCACTGAATGCGATCACGGACGCGATGATGAGGACCAGGCCGATAATGAATCGACGATCCATCTTGCCGGGGGCGCGCGTTGGGATCGACACTGAAGCTGAGACGCGTTTCACGCTTCTATGATGCACGTTCGATCGAAAAAGCGGTAGGTTGCCGACTATTCATCGGAACCAACCGATCCGATTGGTGAAATGACGCGTAAAAAATTGCCGACTCAAACCAATCAAACGAAGCAACCACAACTGATAGCATGTTGCCATGGCAACACGATTCCTCACTCTCGCTGACGTCGCCGAGACCCTGAATCTCACGATGTCAGCCACCCGCGCCCTCGTTTCCTCCGGCGAACTGCCCGCCATCCAGGTGGGCGGCAAGCACGTCTGGCGGATCGAAGAATCCGTCCTGGAGCAGTTCATCCAGGATCAATACGCCGCAACGCGCGAGCGTCAGAAGGCAGAAAACTCTCAGTAGTCGGCCGACCATCGCTGGCCGAGCACGCGGAGTCGACGAAGCCCCGCCAGTGCCAGCGACACGGTCATGCCACCCATTTCATCCCGGCCGTCATAGGTGAAAGCCTCTCCATCCAGGGCGACATCGACGTGGTCCGCGTAGACCGCGTCGATGATCCCCCGGTGGTCACCCCCGTCGGATTCGACGACGACTCCGACGCCGCGCGCACCTAGTTCGCGCAGGACATGGCCCACGCCGACGCCTCCTCGTACGGAGACCTCTCGCGCGACGCTACGCCCGAGGGGCCAGGCCGCGACAATTGCGGAGAGCATGATCAGGCTGTCGTCGAGGCTTCCTCGCAGGAGCACCCACGAGCGGGTCGAGTCGAGCACCGAGCCGGTGATCGTCGAGCCCCCTCGCAGCGCCAGCGTGATGTCTCCGTCCGCACCAGCCAGGCGGGCGGACAGGGTAACCGAAGCACGCTCAGCATCGGTGAGTTCGTCGATGAGCGCATCGAGATCGCGACCGCGCTCATCATCAAAGCGCGCTTCCAGCTCGGCAATAAACGCTGACATGTCCATGCCCCTACAATGCCACATTTATGAGCCGCACATCACATTTAGGTAATATCAACAGACATATATTGACATTGTCCGCTACAAAGCGGATAGTTAACGCATCGAATCCGTCCACTCAATGAAGAGTTCACCATGACTGCTGATTCACTGGCCACCACCGGCCAATCACACCTGACCGACGCGTTCCTGTGGCTCGTCGGCGCCCCGCTCGCCCTCCTCGATGCGCTCTATCTCTCCCACCTCGCGCCGCCACTGAGCGCGGACCGTCCCGAGACGCTCGTCGTCTGGGTTCTCGGCATTGCTGCCCTCGTGCTCCTGGCGTGGAGCCTTCTATGCTCTGCGTGCGCTCACGTCGCGCTTCTTCGCGTTGCTCCGCCCGCGGTGCGCGCAGCCTCACGTTTCTTCGTCTCCCGTTGCGGCACCCGTCTCTCTCGGTCGCTTCTGGCACGCGCCGGAGCCAGCGCATTGATCGGCTCCGCACTCGTCACCGGAGCGCCCGCCGCTGCTACCCTGGCGGCACCGCAGGAACATTCCTCCCCCACCGTCTCACTGACATGGGCGGATACTCCTGGAACTACTTCCCCCGACCAGGAGGCGACACAGACGGCTCCGGCCGCGCTCCCCGCGCCCGCGCAGGATGCACCGGCCGCGGATGCTCCCGCTCACCCCACCTCAATCACGGTCACGCCGGGCGATTCGCTCTGGTCGATCGCTGCCTCCCTACACCCCGATGCGGACGACGCGCGCATCGACGCCACGTGGCGGGCAATCCACGCCGCCAACTCCGAGTCGGTTCACGACCCCGCTCTCATCTATCCCGGACAGACTCTCGTCATCCCCCAGGACCTGCCATGAGCACCCAAATCGCGCCCCGGCCTCGCGCCTCCGAGGCCCCCAGACGACGGACCAGCACGAGGCCCATCCCCACTCGTCCGCTCCAGCCTTTCCCCTTTCGGTGGAGCCAGGATCCCGAGTTGGTTGACAGGGGCACCACGTCGCCGACACCGACCCACTACGTCACTCTCCCGCAGGACAATCTTCCGGATCCCGGACCGTGGGCGGCGAACCTCGCACGCGCCATCGTCGAGGTCGTCACGGGCGTTCGTCAGGCACCCCAGCTCCGCCGTTGGCTCCTGCCCGACCTCTACGGGGCCCTCGCGACCGTCCACATGTCTCCGTGCGCGCGTGGAACGAGGCCCGTCCACGTGCGCACATGCCCCCTCGACGAGCGCACAACAGAGGCCGCCGTCATCGTCTCCACCGTGTCGCGCACCTACGCTCTTGCTCTGCGCCTCGAGGAGTACCACGGACGCTGGATCACGACAGCCCTCGAACTCGCCTGACCGACCAGCAGCGCGACTCGACGGATGCACAAACGGGTGAGGGGCTCCCGCAGGAACCCCCTCACCCGTGACGTGTACCAATCAGCGGCGGCGACGCTTCTTAGCGGCAGCGCGACGCTCCGCGCGATTACCGCTCGACTTGGACGCGGACGACTCGGTGCCCTCAGCGGAGCTGTAGCTCACGCGGCTCGGTGCCTTCGCGCGTCCCACGTTGCCCATCACCGAACGGGCGTGAGCAACGGCCTCGCGCGCGGCCGCGGAGGCCGCGGACTCGGCAGCGGCAACATCCTCGACGCTGGGCTCAGAGGAGGGCGACGAGGCCTCCTCCTGGGCGGGAGCAACGCTCGCGGCGGCAATCGAACCGCCAGCTTCCTCCTCGGCGGCAGCCAGGGCGCGCTCGAACTGCTTGGCGTAGGAGAACACCTGCTGGACGGACTCCTCGCGGATGCGCTCGACCATCGCCTGGAACATCTGCGCGCCCTCGTCCTTGTACTCGACGAGCGGGTCACGCTGACCCATCGCGCGCAGGCCGATGCCTTCCTTCAGGTAGTCCATCTCGTAGAGGTGCTCACGCCACAGGCGGTCCACCACGGAGATGACGACGCGACGCTCAAGAGTACGAATGGGCTCATCGCCCAGCTGCGCCTGCGCCAGCGGGTTGGCATTGAGGCGATCCTCGGTATCCGCGTAGACGGCGTGAATGTCGCCGACCAGCTCGGTCACCAGATCGTCGCGCACGAGGGACGCAGCACCACCGTGCTCCTCCTCGACATCTTCGATAGTGACGGACGGCGGGTAGTAGCCGCGCAGGTTCTCCCACAAGGAAGGCAGATCCCACTCGTCCACGAGCTTGTCGGCGATCGCCTCATCGACCAGGCCGGTCACGAGGGACTCCATGAAGGCGCGCATCTGCGGACCCATGTCCTCGCCCTCAAGCACCTTGCGGCGCTCGCCGTAGATGGTCTCACGCTGACCCGTCATAACGTCGTCGTACTTCAGGACGTTCTTACGGATCTCGAAGTTGCGGGCCTCCACCTGGTGCTGAGCCGACGCGATCGAGCGCGACACCATGCGGTTTTCCAGCGGCATGTCCTCCGGGTAGGCGCCCGAGGCCATGATGCGCTGCGCCATGCCCGAGTTGAACAGGCGCATCAGGTCGTCTTCCATCGACAGGTAGAAGCGGGACTCGCCTGGGTCACCCTGACGGCCGGAGCGTCCGCGCAGCTGGTTGTCAATACGACGCGACTCGTGGCGCTCCGAACCGAGCACATACAGGCCGCCCAGCTCGCGCACCTCCTCGCGCTCGGCCTCGACGGCCTCTTCTGCGGCCTCGAGGGCCTTGGGCCACGCCTCGCGGTACTCCTCCGGGTTCTCCTTCGGGTCGAGGCCCTCGGCAGCCAGGTTCGCCTGGGCGAGGAACTCCGAGTTACCGCCCAGCATGATGTCGGTACCACGGCCGGCCATGTTCGTGGCCACCGTGACCGCGCCCTTGCGGCCGGCCATCGCGACGACGGCGGCCTCGCGGGCGTGCTGCTTGGCGTTGAGGACCTGGTGCGGGATGTGCTTCTCCTTGAGCATCTGGGAGAGCAGCTCAGACTTTTCGACCGACGCAGTACCGATGAGGACCGGCTGGCCCGCCTCGTGACGCTCCACGACGTCCTCGATGATCGCGTTCAGCTTGCCCTTCTCCGTCGGGTAGACGAGGTCGGGCTGATCCTTGCGGATCATCGGCTTGTTCGTGGGGATCGGGATGACGTCGATCTTGTAGGTCGACGCGAACTCCGCAGCCTCGGTCTCGGCCGTACCGGTCATGCCGGAACGCGAACCCTCGGGGTACAGACGGAAGTAGTTCTGCAGCGTGATCGTGGCGAGCGTCTGGTTCTCGGCCTTGATCTCCACGCCTTCCTTCGCCTCGATCGCCTGGTGCATGCCGTCGTTGTAGCGGCGGCCCGGCAGGACACGACCCGTGTGCTCGTCAACGATGAGGACCTCGCCGCCGTCCACGATGTAGTCGCGGTCCTTGAAGAACAGCTCCTTGGCGCGGATCGCGTTGTTGAGGAAGCCAATCAGCGGGGTGTTCGCCGCCTCGTAGAGGTTCTCGACGCCCAGCTGGTCCTCGACCTTGTCGATGCCCGGCTCCAGGATGCCGACGGTCTTCTTCTTCTCGTCGACCTCGTAGTCCTCGTCGCGCTTGAGCAGGCGCGCGATGCGGGCGAACTCCACGTACCAGCGATTCAGATCGCCGTCAGCGGGACCCGAAATGATGAGGGGGGTACGGGCCTCGTCGATAAGGATCGAGTCAACCTCGTCGACGATGACGAAGGCGTGGCCGCGCTGGACCATGTCCTCGGGCACCTGCGCCATGTTGTCGCGCAGGTAGTCGAAGCCGAACTCGTTGTTCGTACCGTAGGTAATGTCGCAGGCGTACATCTCGCGGCGCTCGGCCGGCGTCTGACCCACGAGAATACAACCGCACGTCATGCCCAGGAAGTTGTACACGCGGCTCATCAGGTCCGACTGGTACTTCGCCAGGTAGTCGTTGACCGTCACGACGTGCACGCCCTTGCCGGTCAGCGCACGCAGGTAGGAGGGCATCGTGGCAACCAGGGTCTTGCCCTCACCAGTCTTCATTTCCGCGATCTTGCCCTGGTGCAGGGCGATACCACCCATGACCTGGACGTGGAAGGGACGCATGCGCAGGATTCGCCACGAGGCCTCACGGACCGTCGCAAACGCCTCAACCAGGATGTCGTCCAGAGTCTCGCCATCCTCAAGGCGGTCCTTGAACTCCTGGGTCTTGGCCTGCAGCTCCTCGTCGGTCAGAGCCTCAAAATCCTCCTGCAAGGCATCAACCTGCGACGCAAGCCGATCCAGCTTGCGCAGCATACGCCCTTCGCCAGCGCGAAGGATCTTGTCAATAATCGACACGAATAGCTCCTGACGTTCCTCGCCCGCCCCCTTGTAGAGCGGACAGTCAAATCCACCCATTAGTTTACGAACTAACTGCCCAAAGTGGAAACGCCCGCGCGAACTATGGACGTATTTAACGCTGATAGCGCACACGGAGGCGCCCCGGGCATGGTGCCCGGGGCGCCCCACGGTCCTTCAACCGTCAGATTGTCGTGTTCAAGCGAAGCACACCGTACGTCCACCCGTGACGGTGGTAGACGACGCACGGCTGGTTCGTCTCCTTATCGACGAAGAGGAAGAAGGGGTGGCCAACCATCATCATCTGATCCAGGGCCTCATCCACGCTCATCGGCGGGGCCTCGTGCACCTTCTGGCGGACGATGATCGGGGTATCACCCCACTGCTCCTCGCGGGCCTCGCCGACCTTCAGATCCTCAGCGCTGCGCAGCGGCTTGGGGGCCTCGGGTTCGGCTGCGGCCACATCTTCGACGACGGGAGCCTCGAGGATTTCGGCTTCGGCCAGGTCGCGCGGGTACCGGCGGCGGTGGTTCTTCACGCGATCACGCAGGCGGCGCAGGCGCTCGTAGAGCTTGCCGGCGGCGATGTCGACGGCCGCGTAGCGATCGGCGGACTGAGCCTCAGCACGAATGATCGGGCCCTTTCCGTAAACGGTCAGCTCGATGCGCTCGGCAGTGTCGGCCTGGCGGGGGTTACGTTCGTGAGTCAGCTCCACATCGACGCGCTGAGCGCGGGGGTAGAACTGAGTGATCTTCGAAACCTTCTCCTCCACGTATTCCCGGAAATTCGGGTGAATCTCGGCATTACGTGCGACGACGGTGATGTCCATGTGTTTCCTCCATGGTGTGCGGCGGGCATCATTGCCCGCAGGTGGGGATTGTTCGGTGCTCACTGCCCGAACCGTGGTCTGAGCTATCACCTCCCGCACTGACGTGAGGAGCGTCCCTGCTGCTCACGCTATCGAAAGTCTGTACCTCCATCATACCCCAGCCGGTGACCTGCGTCATGAGATAAGTCCGGGTCGGCACAGAGTCGCTACCGCATCGAGTCCACCCAGCACACGCTCCATTTCCCGAACCGTCGCCCCCGTCGTCACCACGTCATCCACCGCCACCACGAGAACACCAGGCGGAGGGACCGCGAGCGCACGCATCGACCCCATGCGCCCCACCGTGCGCTGCGCCCCAGCCTTACCCGACTGCGAGGTCGCGCCCACGCGCAGCCGCACCGCGTCCACCACCTGCACGCGCACACCCGGCCGCGCGCCTGCCGCCAGCGCCCGGGCAACAGCGCGCGCCAGCGGCAGCGCCACCTGCCTGCCCCGCAGGTGCCTCTTCCACGACGAGGGCGCGGGCACCACCCACACATCCACCGCGCTCCCGGTCGACGCTGCCCTCCCCATCGGGACACCCACAGCGGCGGCGGGCGACCCCGCCACGCCCAGCACCCCACCCAGCGCGGTGCCGAGGCGGGCCCCGGCCTCGTCGAGAAAATCAGTGACGTCCGTGCGCGCGGAGTGCTTGGCAGCAAGGACAATCCGGCGCAGTGACCCGTCGTAGTCCCCTATCGCGACCAGGGGAAGGGGGCCTCGCGCACCGTCAATCGAGGCCACGTGCGCGGGGCCGGTGGCCAGAGAGCGGCACGACGGGCACAGCACCTCGTCCCAGGCGCGGCAGCCGGCGCATTGCACGGGGAGGATCGCGCCGATCAGCCCTCGTGTCAGGCCCCGGACTCTACTCCCGCCCACCACGACTCTTACCCCGCGTATCGGGCGGAAGTGAGGGACTCGGGGGCGTTTTGCCACAGCGCGCCCGAGCGGATGAGCACCTGCGGCTTGCCGGCGGCATCGGTACCCGAGATGACAACCACGGAGGAGGACCCACCGGCACTCATCGATGTCACGCGGATCGGGAGGGATACATTGGAGGGCAACCCTCCTAGGGGCAGCGTGACCAGCTGATCATCCTCGCCCGTCTCGCGCACGACAAGCGCGAGGCCCGTCGGCGTCGTCCACGACGCGTCAACAACCGAGCCGTGTTCGAGCGGGATCTGTTCGAGGGAGCGGATCGCCAGCGGGCGCCCGGAGGCCCCGCGTTCGACGATCCCCACCCATGCGCTCGCATCACTGCCGCGCAGGACGAGGGCGCGCGTGCCGTCGGGGGAAATGCGCACCGCGTGAATCTCGCCGGCGCTCTCGGATTCCACGCTCACGCTGAACGCACCATCGGCTCCCCCGCCGACGCTCACCGACGAGGCCGTGGCAGGCCCCCACACCCATCCGAAGCGGTCCACCGACGGGCCGAGAGGCGCCTGTCCGGGCAGGAATGCAACCGACGTTCCACCGCGCTGCGCGTACACCCCATCGGTACCGCTCCAGGCGACCAGGGAGGGGTCCACGGGCGAGACTGTCGGGTTGGAGGCGTCGGTGGCGGCGCTCAGGTTCGTCACCCCCGACGATGACACGATCCCCACCCCGTTGGGGCCTGCCCCGACGAGCGTGTCGAGAGAGTAGGTCGGGGGCACCGGGATCCCCTGCACATCCAGGACGTCACCGGACAGCGAGATGCGCACCTGCGACACGTCCGACACCTGGGTAAGGGTGCGGGTGAGCTCCCACGCGAGGTTCGCACGCGCCCCCTCGGTCGCGGGCACCACCGCGTTCAGCTCCACGCGAGCCACCCCGTCGACGACGTCGAGCCCCTGGGAGGGAACGGTCGTACCCGCCGGGATTGCGTTCGCAGTGACCGGCTCGAGAGATTGACGCGGCCCTTCGACGAGGCCAGCGAGCAGATGGGAGGCCAGGCGTCGCGACGGGTACCAGCGAGGATCGGCGACCAGGTCCCCGCCCTCTGTCGTCGGGAAGTAGAGATTGGCGAGGGAGAACGACGCCGTGAAGGACGCCCGGCTCATGAGGACCATGTTCTCGGGGCTGTTGATGCGCCACTGTCCGCCTTCGCGCACGAGGCTGAAGGTGCGCGTCACGGTTGAGGCGGCCACGCGGGTCAGCACGCCCGACGCGTCGATGCTGGCCACGCCGAGCACGGAGACCGTCACGTCCACCTCGGAACCGTTCTCGGATCCGGCGGTGACCGCGGGGGCCGCGTCCGTGTCGTAGATGAGGATTTCCGTCTCCGGCTGCCATGAACGCGCCGATGCTGCGCTCAGGAACAGGCGCGCGGTCGCGTAGTCATCCTGGGGGCCGGCGGCGCATGCCAGCAGGAAGTCGCTGACCAGGGTCGCGGCGTCCGCCCCATCGGAGGGACCCTCGGCGGAAAACTGGATGCCGCTGCCGTCCCGAGCTGACACGTCGAAGGGCGCGGGGGCCGAGGATGTGGGCAGGGAAGCGCATCCCGCAAGGGCCAGGCAGGCGGCAACGGCGAGTGGCATCAGGCGGCGTCTCATTCGTCCTCCCACAGGGCCAGGGGGCGGCTGACGATCTCCTCGCCGGCGCGCTTGGGCAGGGTCATCAGGAAGGACGCGCCGCGCCCGGGTTCTCCGTACGCCTGCAGGCGCCCTCCGTGGATGGCAACGTCCTCAGTTGCGATCGCGAGGCCGAGGCCGGTACCGCCGGTCGTGCGGGCGCGGGCGGTGTCGGCGCGGTAGAAGCGGTCAAAGACGTGGTCGGCGACCTCCTGGGTCATGCCCACCCCGCGGTCGCGCACGCGGCATGCGACGTCGGTCTCGGTCGCGGCGAGCGTGATCGTCACGGGCGTACCATCGGCATGCTCGATCGCGTTGACGACGAGGTTGCGGATGACGCGCTCGATACGGCGTTCGTCGATTTCGGCCGCGACGCGCGTGGGAGCGACGATGGCAACCGACACGCCCTGACGCTCGGCGAGATCGGTGCATGCTTCGACGACGCGAGTGACAATGGGTCGCAGGTCGCGGTCCTCGGCATCCAGCAGGGCGCTGGCAGCGTCGTAGCGGGAGATCTCCAGCAGGTCGGCGAGCATCTGCTCCATGCGTTCGGTCTGGTCGTGCAAGAGCTCGGCGGATCGACGCGCGTGGGCTGGCAGTTCGTCGCGGTTATCCCACACGATGTCCTCCGCCATGCGGATAGTCGTCAGCGGGGTGCGCAGTTCATGAGAGACGTCGGAAACGAATCGCTGCTGGAGCTTGGCCAGCTCGTCGTAGCGCGAGATCGTGTCCTGGAGCGAGGATGTCATCGCGTTGAAGGCGTGCCCAAGGTCGGCCATCTCGTCGTCCCCGTGCACGTCCACGCGCACGTTGAGGTCACCCTTCGACGCCTTCGTCGCAGCTTGGGCGGTGACGCGCACGGGCAGCAAGAGGCGATGCAGCAGCGCGAACACACCGATCGGCAGGGCCACGATGATCGGAAGCGCGGAAAGGATGAGGACCCGCAGGACCACGTCGACCTGCGCCTGATCGGCGGACAGCGAGTAAAGAATGTAGAGCTCGTGCGTGCCCGCGCGGGGCAGCTGCACCTGGGTGCCGACAAGAATTCCGGGGACCACCTTGTCGGAGTCGCTTGAGCGGATGCCAACCGACTGCCACTGCGCGCCCCCGCTCGAGACCGCAGTGCGCATCTGCGGGGTGATGAGCGCGCGCATCTGCTCATCCTCGATCTGGTTGATGCGCAACGAGGCCGTGGCTCCCTCAGAGCGCAGTAGCGCCACGTTCGTTGCACCCGCGCCGGCCGCCGAGGCCTTGAGGGAGGCCAGCGCACCGCGCGCGGACTCCTGAACCTGCGCGGGAGACGATGCAGTGGACGAGGAGAACACGGACTGCGCGGACGAAAAGCGCAGGGAGGCGTCAGCCAGAATCGCGTCCTTACGTGTCTCAAACATGGAGGTACGCAGCTGGGAGGCGATAATCACCCCAAAAACGAGGAGGATGACGAGCGCGGCGACCGTGATTGCCAGGGCGATGCGGGCGGACAGGGAATGCCGGATGCGCCTGGCGAGATGAGAGGAGGCGAGAAGGGACCACGGCCTCGACGATGCGACGGCACGCGCCAGATCCTTGAGGGCGTCCCTACGCCCCTGCGCCGGCACGATACCCAACCCCGCGGACTGTCACGACCAGCTCGGGACGCTCCGGGTCGCGTTCAATCTTCGAACGAAGGCGCTGCACGTGAACGTTGACGAGCCTGGTATCGGCGGCATGACGGTAGCCCCACACCTGCTCGAGGAGCTCCTCGCGCGAGAAAACCTTCCACGGCGAGCGCGCCAGGGTCACCAGCAAATCGAACTCCAGAGGAGTCAATGCAATGACGCGCCCCTCACGCTTGACGATGTGGCCGGAAACATCGATCGACAGGTCCTGGAGAGTCAGGCCCTCATCGGCCTGCGAGTCCTCGCGACCACGCAGGCGCGCGCGCACACGGGCCACGAGTTCCTTGGGTTTAAAGGGCGTGGGAACATAATCGTCAGCACCGGCCTCGAGACCCGTCACGACATCAGAGGTATCGGAACGGGCGGTCAACATAACGATCGGAGCATCCGAGACACGACGGATCGCGCGGCACACGTCAAAGCCGTCCATGCCCGGCAGCATGACGTCCAGGAGGACCAGGTCCGGATTGTGTTCTTGAAATTGAGCCAACGCAGTGGATCCGTCGGCACAGAAGACGACGTCATAGCCCTCGTTCTGGAGGACAATGCCGATCATCTCGGCCAGGGCGACGTCGTCATCGACGACGAGGATGCGCGAACTCATATCACGATAGTGTCACGAAATCGTCACGAACGCAGGAGACTCGCGCAGCCATTCCTCAATTTCTCCCCGAGATAAGGTTTCGCATAAGTTGCTCATATGGCAGGATGGACACTGTAGAAGCACCATCAACACGGAGGCATCAATGAGCTCCCCCTGGACCTCTCCCGATCCGTCCGCCCCCTCCCAGGGTTGGACGCCCCAGCCCGGCGCACCGACGCCTCAGCAGGGCTACGGGGCACAGCCAGGCTACGGAGCACAGCAGGGCTACACGCCCCCCCAAGCCACCCAGGGATACGGTGCCCAGCAGGGATACGCGGCCCCCCAGGCACCCGCCTACGGTGCGCAGCCCACCTACGGCGCACAGCCGGGCTACAACGCCCAGCCCGGGGCATCCGGCTACTCCACCACCAACCGGTGGGGATGGCAGTCCAAGCCCGGCATCATCCCCTTGCGCCCCCTGACGATCGGCGACCTATTCAGCGGCGCCTTCGAGGCGATCCGCTCCAACCCGAAGGTTCTCTTCGGCTTCACCATCGTCATTATGCTGTTCGTGTCGCTCATCGCCAGCGCGTCGATCCTGATCTCAGGCCTCGGATACGAGTCCGTCATCGGTGCTGCGAACGACCCCCAGGCACTCCAGCAATCGGCGACGGATTTTGCCAACGCCCTTCTCCTGCAGATGATTTCAACCCTGGTGCAATGGCTCTCCACGTTCGCGGGCACGAGCATCCTCACGGGCCTGCTGGCCGCGACGGTCTCCCAGCTGACGGTCGGCAGGAAACTAACGTTGAGCGAGGCATGGGCGATGACGCGCAAGCGACTCGGGTCACTCATCGGCTCCTTTGCGTTGACCGCTCTTATCACGGCGGCTCCGATTGTCCTCTGGATCGTCGGTGTCTTCGTGTCGCTCGCCGTAGTGGCGGACGGCAACCATGATTTGTGGTGGCTCTCTCTTCTCGCCTTCGCTGCAATTATCCCCATCTTTATCCTGATGTATTTCCTCCAGATCAAGCTGCTGTTCGCCCCTATGTGCGCGGTGCTGGAAGAGATCGGTCCCGTCGCTTCGCTGAAGCGTTCCTGGTCGCTCGTTAAGGGTGAATTCTGGCCGGCTCTCGGCCGTTACCTGCTGCTGAACATCATCGTCGGATTCATCGGCGGATTCATCGGATTCGTTATCGGTCTCATCGGCAGCCTGGTCACGATGGCGGTGACGTCCGACCCCTTAAGCCCGATCGGCATGGCGATCTCCACGTTCTTCGTCATGCTCGGCTCCGGGCTCCTGCTGCCCTTCTCTGCAGCGTTCGAGACGCTCATGTACACGGATCTGCGCATCCGCAAGGAGAACTTCGCCGCGGTCCTCGCACAGGCAGGCGCTCAGCAGTAGTGATCGGCCTGCTCGCCTGCGATGCTCCGCTGACCCCCGATGAGGGGGAGGCGCACGAGTGGATCGTTGAGGAACTCTCTCACACCGACTACGCCAATGTTCCCAACCCCATCGCGCGCTGGCTCGCGTCGCTCATCAACTGGTTCTCGGATGCCCTGTCTTGGAAGGGACAGGGCAATCCCCCGGTCTCCCTGATTTTCATGATCGTGGGAATCATCGCGGTCGCCGCAATCATCATTGCGCTCATCCTCAACCCGATCCGACTCGCCAAGCGTGTCCCTCCCACCGTGTTCGAGGAGGCGGCCAGCGAAACGGAGGCCCAAGCCTCATTCGACGAGGCCGTGGCAGCCCAGGACTGGGACCTTGCCTACGTGTGGGCGTACCGTCTCATGGTGTTGGGCCTCGATGCTCAAGATGTCGTGACGTCCACGCCCGGATTGACAGCGCGCGAGGCTGCCCAGGCGGCGACGCGAGTTGCGCCCATGTTCGGCCCCCAGCTCGATCAGTTTGCGCAGGCCTTTGATCAGGTGCGCTACGGCCGCTCCGGCGTTTCATCCGATCAGGTTGAGGCGTTGCGCCGCTTCACCCCGGACCTCCTGCGCACATGTCACGATGCGGAGGTGGCATCGTGAAAGCCAAACAGGTCGCTGTCGTCACCCCGACGGCGCGCGAGCGCTTCGCCGCGGCACGCCCGATGATCATCATCGTCGTGTTCTCACTGCTGTTCGTGATCGTGGCCTCCATCCTGCCCACGGCTGGGTACAACAACGCACCCGTCGGCATTCGGAACAAAGAGGGCGATGGGGCGCGCGCCCTCGCCCAGGTGCTGGGCGACCACGGCATCTCGGTACGCGAAGTGAACGCGCGGCAGGCCGCGTCAGTCGATGAGAATACGACCCTCGTCGTTATTTTCCCGTCACGTATGACGGACAGCATGGCTCAAGCAATCGAGACGCGTACGAACGTCGTCTACGTGGGCCTCGAAGAGGAACATGGGTCGTATTCCCCCTACCTCCAGGGCTTACGCTCCCAGCGCGAATACAGCAGCAAGACGTGGCTCACCCCAGGCTGTACCTCTGACATTGCGGGCCGGACTCAGCATCTGCAAGCCTCGGACTACGTGCTGTCCGGCCCCGCCTCGGGATGGCATCTGTGCTTCTCCGACGACGGCAGGAACTACGCGTACGCCGAGCGCTCCGATTCTGACCGTTTCCGCGCTCTGATCCCCGACTCCCTGCGCCTGCGTAACCGCGCGATCACCGAGGGAGGAAACGCCGCGCTGGCGATCAACACGATCGGCCGGACTCCGAAGGTCGCATGGTATTCGCCGACCCCCTCCGATACTCCGACGGGCGTGTCCCAGGATGAGATGCTCACTTCCCCGTATCTCATGCCCGCGTTCCTCATGATCATCGCCGCCTGCCTGTTGGCGGGCCTCGCGCGTGGTCGCAGGCTCGGCCCACTGACCTCCGAGCGCCTCCCCATCGAGGTCCCGGCCTCCGAGACGCTCATCGGCAAGGCCCGCCTCATGCGTTCACAGCGCGCCTACGAGCACGCCGCCCAGGCGCTGCGTAGCTCCACGGCCTCGCGCATCGCGACCGCCCTGGGCGTTGCGCACACCGCCGACCGGGAAGCCCTCACTCACGCGATGGAACAGCGAGGCCTGCCCGCCTCGCGCTGCTCCGCCCTCCTGTGGGGTCCGCCCCCAACCTCCGAAAAGGCGCTCATCCGCCTCGCCAATGACCTCGACGCTCTCGAAAAGGAGATTCGCCATGACTAGCCCGATCCCCGGCCCCGCGCCCGAGGGCATGCCCCAGCCCGGACCCATCCCCGCCGTGCCGCAAAACGGCTACGCTCCGCAGAGCGCAGCGACCCCCTATGCACCCCAGGTGCAGGTCGCCCCGCAGGGCGCCAACGCCTCGTTCTCTGCGCCCACCGGCGAGGGCTGGTCGGGCCGCGCGCTCAATGAGACCGAGAAGCGCACGCAGGAGGCGCTCCTTGCCCTGAAGGCGGAGATCGGCAAGGCGGTCGTCGGCCAGGATGCCGCGATCAGCGGACTCATCGTCGCCCTCGTCGCGGGCGGTCACGCACTCCTCGAAGGCGTGCCCGGCGTCGCTAAGACGCTGCTCGTGCGCACTCTGTCGCGCGCCCTCGACGTGGACATGGCGCGTATCCAGTTCACCCCCGACCTCATGCCCGCCGATATCACGGGCTCGATGGTGTGGGACGCCGGCCAGTCCGAGTTCGTCTTCCGTGAGGGCCCCGTCTTCACGAACCTGCTGCTCGCGGATGAGATCAACCGTACGCCTCCGAAGACTCAGTCCGCCCTCCTGGAGTCGATGGAAGAGCACACTGTCTCGATCGACGGCGAGACCCGTCAGCTCCCCGATCCATTCATGGTGATTGCGACGCAGAACCCGGTTGAGTACGAGGGCACCTACCCGCTGCCCGAGGCTCAGCTCGACCGTTTCCTGATCAAGCTTGAGCTGCCGCTGCCGTCGCGTGAGGCCGAGATCGATATCATCGCGCGTCACCAGGCGGGCTTCAGCCCGATGGCGCTGGCCGAGGCTGGCATCCGCCCGGTCGCCAGCGCCACCGACATTCAGGCCGCCCACACGGTCGCATCCCGCATCGAGGTCTCCCCGGCCGTCATGGCCTACCTCGTTGATCTGTGCCGCGCGACGCGCACCTCCCCTGCCGTGCGTCTGGGCGTGTCTCCCCGAGGCGCGACCGCGCTGCTGCGCACTTCGCGCGTGTGGGCGTTCCTCCAGGGCCGAGGCTTCGTCACCCCCGACGACGTCAAGACGATGGCTCCCGTGACGCTCGCACACCGCCTGGGTCTGCGCGCCGAGGCCAACCTCGAGGGCGTGACCGCCACGGACGTCATCACCGGTGTCCTCGCGGCCACCCCCGTACCGCGCTGAGTCCCCCGTGGTTATTTCAGCGCGTAGCGCGCTCCTCGTACTGGTCGGGCTCGTCCCCCTCGCCTTCGCCCCGTCCCGTGCCCTCGCGTGGGCGTGGTGCGGCCTCGTCGTGGCCGTGTGCCTCCTCGATGCCTTCGCCGCACCCTCGCCGCGCACCCTGCGTCTCAGCCGAGACGTAACCGGGCCGATTCGCGCTGACCAGACCACCGAGTCTCGCCTGCGGCTGACGAACACGACGAAGCGCCACATGAACCTGGACGTGCGCGACGCGTGGCCCCCCTCCCTCAACCCGTCGCCGACGCGCCAGCGAGTGCGCGTGCGCCCGGGCACCTCCGAGCGCGTCTCCACGGTGCTCGCGCCGACCCGGCGCGGCACCCGCCAGGCCGACGTCGTCACCATTCGCTCGTGGGGTCCCCTGCACCTGGGAGCGCGCCAGGTAAGCCTGTCCGCTCCCCTCTCCCTGTCGGTGCTGCCCGAGTTCAAGGCGCGCGTCCTGCTGCCCTCGCGTCTGGCGCGCCTCCACGAGCTCGAAGGAACCACACCGACGACGCTGCGCGGCGCGGGAACCGAGTTCGACTCCCTGCGCTCCTACGTCGTGGGCGACGATCCGCGCGACATTGACTGGCGAGCTTCCGCCCGTTCGACGGAACTGATGGTGCGCCAGTGGAGGCCCGAACGCGACCGTCACGTCGTGATCGTCGTGGACTGCGGGCGTGCCTCCTCGGCCCTGCTCGGAGCCCCCGAGCACGAAGATGTCGACTCGATCGCGCTGGGACGCGCCCCACGCCTCGATTCCTCCATCGAAACCGCCCTGCTTCTCGCTGCCCTGGCAGACCGAGCGGGCGACAAGGTGCACCTCATCGTCCTCGACTCGGCTGTCCGCGCACGCGTCTCGGGCGTGCGAGGAGCCAAGGTCATCGAGACCCTGGCTCACACGTTCACGGATATTTCGCCCCGCCTGGATGTCACCGACTGGTCGGAGATGGTGAGCACGGTCGAGCAGACCGTGCATCATTCCGCCTTCGTCGTTATCGCGACGAAGATTCCGCCGGCCGGCATGGAAACCGAGTTCACCGACGCTTTAGCGCGCCTGAGCGACCGCCATACGGTGCTGGTTGCATCGGCGACCGATCCGGATGAAATTCGGGCGCGGGCAGGACGCGAGGACGCCGAGCAGGTGTTCCTTGCAGCCTCCGCCTCCCTCGCCGAACGGTCCGACGAGGCAGGAGCCACCGACGCTCGCCTGGCCGGCGCGCTCACCGTGCGCGCCTCGGCGGGTCTGCTTCCCGCTCGGACTGCGGACCGCTACATCGAACTCAAGAAGAGCGGCCGACTCTAAGCCGGGCCCACTTCCCGCACGCGTTGCCGCCGCGTGAGCCTCACCCCGAGACGGGCTGGTAGTAGCCGGCGTCAATGCCGACGTCGGCGCTGGCACCCGCTTGGTGCGCGCGCCGCCCGAGGATGAGGATGTATGCCCACACGGCGGCTGTCATGAGGGCACCGAGGGTGATCTTGACGGCGTCAGGCAGGTCAGAGGGCGTCACGAAACCCTCCAGGATGCCGGAGCCCGCCAGGAGGATGGCACAGCCCGCCGCGACCGTCATCGCGCCGCGAGCCGCCTGTCCGACGGCCTGGAAGCGCGTCATCGGACCGGGCACGAGCAGCGACCAGAAGACGCGCAGGCCCGCCGCGATCGAGATGAAGACGGCAGTCAGCTCGGGAAGTCCGTGCGGCAGGATAAAACGGAAGAAGTGCCAGACTCCGCCGTAGCTGAAGACAATGGCCGTTGACGTGCCGATGCTCGTGGCATTCTCCCACAGGATCCTCAGCGGGTAGACGCCCGTGATCCCCGTGGCCACGCCCACCAGGGCAATCCAGGCATTATTGGCCCACACAGACAGGCCAAACTCCGCGTTCGTGTCCTGGTGGTAGTACTCCACGAACGCGCTCTGCGCGTAGTACTTCAGCTGCTCGGGAGTGCCCAGCTCGTTCATGACGTCCGGGTGACTCATCAAGTAATACGCTTGGACGCCGGCGATGGCGATGAACGCTGCCATCACGGCCAGGATCACCCAACGGATCCGGTAGAGCGTCAGCGGTAGGGACACCGTGAAGAAACGTGCGATAACGGCTCCTGACAGCCCCCCGGTGCCCGCGAGACGCCCGCGCGCGGCGGACAGGATGCGCGACAGCTCCGCGATCACGTCGGGATCCGGGTTGAGCGTGCGTACGCGCGCCAAGTCCGTCGTCGTCGAACGGTAGAGACGGTCGAATTCATCGATCTCATCGCCCGACAGCGAGCGCTGGCGCGTCAGCTGTTCCAGCCGTTTCCATTCCGTTTCGCCACTTACCCGCAGCACATCGATGTCCATTGGACTAGCGTGTCATATATGAGCACGCAACGCAGTCAATCGAGCGCCATTCAAGACGACTTTGTGCGCACGGGCGAGGCAGTCACCCTGGACGTGACGCCGGCCTCGCCTCCGGAACGCTTCGCCGCCGCCGCCATGGATGCGATGACGTACTTCCTGTGCTTCGTCGTGCTGTTTCTCTTGGCCACCAGGTTCGCCTCACCGTCCGCGTCGATGCAGCGCGTGATCGTGATCGGCTTCACCTCGATGACGTTTTTCTTCCTGCCGCTGGTGGTCGAGATCACAACACGTGGGCGTTCCTTCGGGAAGTGGGCGTTTAACCTGCGGGTCGTACGCGACGACGGCGGTGCAATCACCGCCCGCCACAGCGCAGTTCGCGTCTCGACGGGCATTCTGGAGAACTGGGCGACGTTTGGCGGCCTGGCGGCACTCGCGGAGATCATGAGCTCGAAAGGCAAGCGCCTGGGTGATCTGGCGGCCGGGACGATGGTGTGCTCGCAGGGCGCATCCGTGTTCTATCCGCCCCTCGTTCTGCCACCGGGCCTCGAAGACTGGGCGCGCACCGCGACGATCCTCCCCCTCGACGATGCCCTCGTCGCGGAGGCTCGTGCCTTCCTGCAGTCGAATCGGTCGTTGAAGACGGACGTTCGAGCACAGGTCGCCGTCTCACTCGCGCAGCGCCTCTCGCGTCGCGTGCAGACGCCCCTACCCGCTGGTCTCCACCCGGAGATTGTGATCGCGGCCGTGCTGGTGGCCCGCAGGGATCGCGACTGGGGGCGGGAGGCTGAGCGCCGCTCACGCGGCCAGGCTCGTTTCCACGAGGCGACGCAGGCTCGTTTCGGCCTGTAACCCCTAGTCGTTGTCCTCGGTGTCCGTGCCGTCGACGACGGTGAACTGGGCGCGGCGTCGCGCGTAGGGGCTCGACGGATCGAGCGGGCTCGACGTGTCGGGGATCCCCACGGAACGTGCGGGCCCGAACGGCCCGGTGGTCGGCTTGCGGGTCTCCTGAGGCGGTGCTGGGGCTGCCTGCGCCTCCTGGGCGACCCTGCGCACGGCGTCGACGAGCGCCGCGAGGTCATCCCCCGAGGGCGGAGCAGGTTCGAAGGTGGTTGCCAGACGGACGACCTGCCAGCCGAGCGGCGCGGTGAGGTTATGCGCGTGTTCGTCGCACAGGTCGTAAGAGTTAGGGTCGGCGACAGTCGCGAGAGGACCGACAACGACCGTCGAGTCGCGATAGTCGTAGGTCAGGGTGGCGACGGCGACCGTGGAGCAGCCGGGCTTGGAGCAGTGGCGTTGGGCAATCACGCCCCTAAGAGTACGACACTCTGTGCCCGTATCGCCCGCTTGGGCGCGCCATACGCCTACCCTGAGGGGGTGTTTCCAACGCGCCGCCATGTCTCGAGTCGCGACCGTCACGGTCGCGGTCCGCGCGGTCCCCTGTTTTTCCCGGGGACTCCGGCGTGGAGGACGCGGCGTGAGGACTTTGATCTGATGGTCGCTGAGCTCGTCACAGAGCTCATTCGACGATGGCCGCAGGTGGCCACGATCGAGTTTGCGGTCGAGGATGTTCCCCCGTCAAATCCTGCTCCCTGGGAGTCTCACAACGTCGTCGTCGCGCGCATTTTCCCGGCGGATCGGCGTCGCGGTCTGCACGATCGTATCGTCGTCTATCGCCTGCCGATCACGCTGCGGTGCGCCCCGGAGGAGGTCGCTGTGATGACGCGCAGGGTGTTGATCGAACGCATCAGCCACCTTCTGGCGCTGCCGCCGGACGAAATCGACGACGCGATGCGCTGAGCGCCGCTTCAGTTGGTGGTGCGGATGGCACCACTGACAGCGCTAATGCCTTCCGTGCCCACGTTCCACGTCGTGGTCATGCGCCCCACAGCCGTGTCCGCAGAGACGACGACGGCCGCCTGGATCGGAGAGTCCGCGCTGAGCGTTCCGCCGTTGTTGGGTAGATCCACGAGGGTGGGGATCCCGGGTGCAACGTAGATGGTGCGCCCGCCCACGCGCACGGCGACCGCTCCGGGCGTGGAGGCGGACGTACCGCTCGACTGTGCGTCCTCCTCGTCGCCGGACTGGCTCGTCCCGGACTGCCCGCCGCTCGGTGAGGGTGAGGCCCAGATGTCAGGGGTAGCGGTCGGGCTGGGGGCATCCGATGAGGCGTCGCCCTGATCGTTCGACGAGGCCTGGGAGGGCGCGGGTGCGTAGAGCAGGAGGCTCGCGCGCACGTTGGTGACGCCCGAATTGGTGGCCAGAGACGTGGCACGGATCGGCGTCGTTGAGAGGACTTCGCGTCCCATGGCCTCAATCTGGGTGGCGCCGGGAATGGTCGCCTCAGTCAGGGCTGTGGCGGGAGTCGCGTTGGACCGCATGATCCAGGCACTCGCTCGCTGCGCCCAGGGCGCACCGAGGGTGATCGTCGTCGTCTGAGCCACGACCTCGTGGTCGGAGGTCACGATGAGCGTCATCGGGGTGGAGTCGCTGGACGCGCCGTCGAGGGGCATGTCGAGGGTGGTGCCTTCGGCGACCGTCGCCTCGCCTCCAGCCAGGGGGTGCACGCCGGTCGAATCGGCGACGGAGACGCTCACGTGAGCCTCTCCCGACGGCGAGGCGAGGCGCAGCAGGGAGGTTCCCTTCGGGTCCACGCCGAGGATCGTCTGCGTGGTCGCGGGAACCACCGCGGACGCCAGGGTCGTGCCCTGCGGGATTTCGCCGTTCATAAGGGAAGCCTGCGCCCAGGCGGCAACCCCTCCCCCGTCGGCGCGCACGTGCACGGCCAGCGCGCTCTCGTCGGGGAACCACCCGGCGAGTAGCACCGAGGCCGAGGAACGTGCCGGGACCGTGACCTGACGCGGTGCGGCGTTGAGCGGACCCGACGCGCCGTACCCGTCGATGCTGACGACCGAGGCTGTGGGGCCGGGGTTGGAGAGGATCAGAACCATGTCGGCACCCGCGGTGGTCGCGCCGGTCGCGATCCACTGGGATGTGCGAGCGGCCGCGCAGCCAACAGCGCTGAGGCCGGCGAGTTCGCCGCCGCCCTGACCGGCGAGGGTGAGGGCTGTCGGGATCACGCCGCCCTGACCTGTGACAGAAGCGGGTGCGGGAGACACGGGAGCCGTGGCCAGCGAGGACCAGGTGGTGCCCGCGGCGACGTTCGTGGTCTCAAAGGGGTCGATGATGCCGGAGGGACAAGCGAGCTGGACCTGGGAAGGGTGCGCGCTCTGCGCGGTACCTTCCACGGTGGCGGGAGCTGACGACAACCACATGGACGCCGAGGCCACAACCGCCGCGGCGATCCCCGCTCCCGTCAGGATCGTCAGGGAGTTGGTTGGGCGCTTCGTCATCTCTTCCTCCACGCGGATAGGGCGCTTGCTGCGGCGACGACCAGGCACACGCCGGAGGCGATCTGCCAGGGGATGATCCACCACGCGGCGTAGGTGAGCGTCAGGTGGCCTGCGGCGGGCATCTCGAAGGCCTGAGACCAACCGTCGGCTGCTTCAGTGGCGGCCAGGGCGGTCCCGTCGACGGACGCGCGCCATCCGGAGTCAGCGCGCTCGGCGAGGATGAGGGTGCCGTCCGCATCAACGTCTCCGCTGACGCTGAGCTGACTGCCGCCGACCGGGGTGGTCACGCCGGACGCAGATTCGACGCGGACGCGCGAAGGGGGCACGCCGTTCGGGCGCACGCGCCAGACGGTTCCCGAATTCGTGTCGCCGACCTTTTCGAGGCCGGAGGCGCGGTCGAGCCCTGAGGTGAGGGCCTGGGACCCGCTGGCACCCAGCGGCACAAGAATCGTGTCGATGCCGTGGGCGGCCAGGGTCGCCACGGTTGCGTCATCGGGGTAGACGACGAGGGTGTAGGCCGCCTGGGCGAGCGACGCGGTTGCGGGGTCGCGCAGGACTCCTTCCGCAGCGCCGGAGCGCGCCTGGGCGAGGGCGAGGGCCCGTGTTGCCGGCGAACCATCGGTCAGGGAGGGGCCCGAGCCGCGCCACAGGGACGCGTTTACCGTGCCGTTCGTGGGATCGCCGTCGAGGACGAGGATGCGCCCCGCACGCGTCGAGCGCTGGGCCTGCGCGGCGACGGCGGAGACGATCGGCGAGGACATCGGGGAAACGGTCGAGCGCTGCGCGAGCGTGAAGGTCGGGGTGTCCGCTGCGTCGCCGCGTGCAGCGAAGGCGGAGACAGCCACGCCTCCTCCTGCTCCCGCCAGAACAAGCGCGGTCAGGGCACCGAGGGCTCGCACGGCGAAGGAACGCGGCCCGTCCCATGCGGGACGCGAGGCCTCGGCCTCGTCTTCGTTACCCGACCCGGATCGGGCGGCGAGCACGAGCAGAGCGCCGAAGGACAGGGACAGCGCAGGGGCTGTCCACGCGCTAGCGACGAACGCGCCGGAGATTCCCACGCCGATCTGCGAGGCTCCCCAGCCGGCCGCGGCGGCCACGAAGGCTCCGCAGAAGGCGAGGGCGGCGAAGCGAGTACGCAGACGCAGGAGAGCAATGCCCGCGGCGGCGATCACGCCGGCTCCAATAATGCCCAGAGCAACGGTCTCAAGCGGCGTCGACGGCGCGGCGGGCATGCCGAGCATCGCCATCCACGATTCGGCACGCTTGTAGGCGTGGACTCCCCCGCTCGTCGAGGCGAGCGCCGGCCACGCCGCGGGGCGCGCCGCGATCGAGACGTAGGTGGGGACGAGGAGGACGAGGGCAGGCAGCGCGACGAGGAGAGAACGACGCGAACGCCACGCCAGCGCAGCCGCACCCAGCGGGAGCGTCCACGGAGCACAGCAGGCCGCAACGACGAGGGCGAGAGCGGCGCATCCGCCGTTGATTCCGCGCGGGTGCAGCGGGGCCTCATCGACGCCGCCGGCACCGGCGACCAGCAGAGGCCTGGGCTGGCCCACGCAGTATGCGGCAAAGACGGGCAGCGCCGCGTGTGCGAGCGTCGCGGCGAGAACGCCGTGCGTGGCGCTCATGAGCAGCGAGGGGGCCACAGACCAGGCAAGAGAGACGAGGAAGCGCACGCGCACAGACGAGGCGAGCACGCGCGAGGGAATCCAAGCCATCATCGCGGCAATCGGCGTCGACGCGACCAGCAGGAAGGTGGCGAGCGCTCCCGGGGTAATGCCCATGGGCGCGAACGGAGCGCTGAGAATCGCCATGAGGATCGTCAGCGGGTCAGCCCCGCCCGCGTATCCGTCTCCACCCGGGATCCATGCGGACCACGCGGCTTCCCACAGCTCGGCCCACGAGGAGGGCAGAGACACCCAGGCACCGCCCACGAGGCCACTCGCCGTGCCCCACCACTGCATGAGTGCGAGGGTGGCAGTCAGGATGAGAAGCCCCAGGGCAGTCGACGCCGAGCGGAAGCGGTAGCGCCGCATCGATGCGACGACGAGCGGATCGATCCGCTCTCCATGCTCGTCTTCGTCCACGCCCGCGGGTTCCTTGCGCAGCAAGGCGGGAGCCGTCTCAAGCGCGCGGAGGGCCGAGCGGGGAACTCGGCGCGAGTGAGCTGCGCGCGCACGTCCAGCCAGCAGGCGCGGGGTCGCGCCGATCAGAGACACGAGGGCACCAATTTCGGGGAGAGCCAGCGAGGCCCGGCCCGTCAGGATGCGTCCCAGGGCGCGGGCGGGGCTCCACACGAGGAGCCACAGCGTCAGGAACGGCAGGATGAGGGCGGGCACGGCCTTGCACCAGTTGTACATCTGCGCGTAGCGGCGCTTGCGGAACGATCCATCGGTCGCGTCGCCCCCATCGACGAGGGCGTCGGAGACATCCCCCGTCGGTTCGCTGTGGTCCGTGTCCGATGCGCCGTCGAGGCCGGAGTAGAGGGAGACGCGGGCATGACGCACGCGTGCCTTGGGGGCCACGATCACGCGATACCCGGCCAGGTGCAGGCGCCGCCCCAGGTCGAGGCCGTCGCCGAAGGGACCGAGCGCGGCATCGAATCCGCCGACGGCCTCGTAGGCCTCGGCGCTGATGAACAGCCCGGCGGTGCCGACGCCGAGGACGTCGCTCGTGCCATCGTGCTGACCCTGGTCGATGTCGTCATCGCCGATGCGCTCGAGTCGGCGGGCGCTGGCCGTGGCAAAGATTCCGAGTTCGAGGAGGCGGCTGCCGTCCCAGCTCATCTGCTTGACGCCGACAGCTCCGATGGTCTTGCCGACGGCGGCGGCCTGAATGAGCTCGTCGAGGCACTCGGGTTCGGGGGCGCTGTCCTCGTGTAGGATCCACCACCACTGCTCCGAGGCGAAAGGGGCACCCTGCGCCCGAGCGCGACGGATCGCGTCACCGAGGTTGCGGGCGCGGCCGACACGCACGAGCTCGGCACCGTCGGGAACTCGATCAGCGGGGAAGGGGGTGACGTGGCGTCCTGCGACGTCGATGATGGTCAACGAATGCGGGGCCACCGATTGATTCTCGATGGCCCGCAAAACGGACTGGGTGAGCGGCGCCTCTCCCCTTGTGACGAGGATCGCACCGATGGAGCGCTGCGTCGGACTCAACCGGCCATACGGCGCAGGCGCCGCCTCTCGCGCTCGGACATGCCGCCCCAAATGCCAAAGCGCTCGTCGTTAGCCAGCGCGTATTCCAGGCATTCTTCGCGCACCTGGCAGGACTGACAAACAGCCTTAGCCTCGCGAGTGGAGCCACCCTTTTCAGGGAAAAATGCCTCGGGATCCGTCTGCGCACACAGGGCGTGCTGCTGCCACGCAAGGGGGCCGTCAATGCGGGCATACTGCGCCGCGTCGGCGTCCTCGGACCATTCCAGGGGCCCGTCACCGAAGATGTTCCACATTGCGGGAGCTCCTTATAACGAATCAATCAATACGAGAATTACACGCGTGTCGTTGTCGGAAGTCAAGCCGTTTCGCGATATTGAGACCTTTCCCGTAGCACTTGACCCAGCGGTAAAACAATGCCCAATTTCAAGGACTTCACAGTTACTAAGTACTTGGGTCGTCTGGGACCTTCGATATACTTGAAACCATGAACAATAAGTCCCTAGAAACTATGAGCAGGCTCACCCACTGTATCACAGTGATTAACGGATGGTCAGGTCCAGCACTCACCCAATACGGCCAGGAGCGGGTCGAACTGGGGGGACCCGTGGCCAGCCGGTGGTTAGCGAAGATAGCAAACTACCTGACAAACGAACTTGCGGCCGACCTGTTCGGCACGGGCGAAGCGACACCAACTCGCATCTACACGACTCTTCAACCCTGGCAGGACACCCTCTGGCAGATCGCAGCGCGCGCGATGGGATGGGAGGTACTCGATACACGACGCCCCCTCCCCGGAGACCTTTTCGTCTCCAATACTCTCGGTTCCGAAGCATCCGACGCATTGGACGCCGGGGCCCACGTGCTGGCACAACCGCCGCAGTACCTGTCGTTCGCATGGGATGGACCCCTGGACGGGGCTCTCGACGGCCTCGCGGAAATCGCCACCCAGCCGGATGCCCTCGTCGTCGACACTCCCCCGCTGCTCCTCCAGGCCCGCGACGAGGCACTGGCTGGGACCCGCCCGTCGGCGCCGGTTCAGGGCCGCCGCGTCGCGCTACTGTGGGACGTGCGCACGGGCGCGGGCCAAGTGCTGGATCAGTGGATGCAGGGACGCTCTGTCGTCGTCATCGATCCGCACGCCGTCTCGCCGGACAAGCTCCCCCACATTCTCACCACGGAGGACGCTGACGGAGGCCTCGTGACCTACCAGAGGTAGAAGGTCACCACACGCCCAGGACGCGCGCACCTGCGAGCTTGAGGCCCTCCACGCGGTCGCGGCGGATCTGCGTCCAGCGCAGGGCGAAGCGCAGCCTCAAGGCGACGCCCTGCCCCTCGAGCTCGTGCAGGATCGCGCGCAGCTGGCGCGCGCGGCGCTCGTCGAACGTGCCGACCTTCTGGGCGGCGCGGGCAGTCAGAATGAACTGGTTGCGATAGAAGCCGTTACGCAGCTTTGCCAGGCGGGCGTCGCGCGCCCCGGATCCGGAGTTTGCGCCCTGCACGTTGCCGCCATGCTGACGATATTCGAGTGTCGGCTCCTCGCCGATCACCCACGTGAGGCCGATTGAGCGGGCCAGCGCATACACATACCAGTCGTGCACGCCGATCTCACTGTAGTCGAGTCCCCTCAGCACGTCGACGAGGGCCTCGTGGGCCTTCGGGCTGAAGACGTAGGTGGAGCCGGGCCCCGCAGCCTCGAAGAGGAAGTCCCAGGCACGCTGGGGCTGCGACTTGCGAATGATGCGACGCTCCCCCACCACCCCGCCGGGCAGCAACTGGAAGGACGTGACATTCGAAGACACGACGTCGGCCCCGCGATCGGCCATGAGGGCCAGCTGGGAACTCAGCTTATCCTCGTGCCACACGTCATCCTGGTCGGTGAAGGCGACGTAGGAGCCGTCGGGGGCGTGCGTCGTGAAGAGGTGCAGGAAGTTGCCCGTCACGCCGGGGGTACCGTCACGCTGGGGCAGAACCGTGATCCGAGGGTCGGCCGCGGCACGCGCCTGAAGGTGCGCGCGCGTTCCATCGCTCGACGCGTCGTCGGACACGACGAGGCGGACCTCCACGCCCACCTGGGCGAGCACGGAGTCCACCTGTTCGTCGAGCCACGCCCCGCCCTCGGCCATCCCGTTGTAGGTGGCCATAAGGACGGTGACTCGGGGGCGAGGCACGGCCTCGTCTCGGGTCACGCGATCCAAGGACTCAGTGTCCTTCGGCGGCGTACTTCGCCTCGACGGCTTCCTTCAGGGGAGCCCACCACGCCTCGTTCTCGGTGTACCAGGCGATCGTGTCAGCCAGGCCGTCGCGGAAGTTCGTGAAGCGCGGCTCCCAGCCGAGCTCGGTGACCAGCTTGGAGTTGTCGATCGCGTAGCGCAGGTCATGGCCCGGACGGTCGCTCACGTGATCGAAGTCGTCAGGGGCGTAGCCCATCAGCTCGTTGAGGATGGCGACGACGTCGCGGTTGTTCGTCTCACCGTTCGCGCCGATCAGGTAGGTCTCGCCGATGCGGCCCTTCATGAGGATGTCCCACACGGCCGTGTTGTGGTCGCGCACGTGGATCCAGTCGCGCACGTTCAGGCCGTCGCCGTACAGGCGGGGGCGCACGCCGCGCAGGCGGTTCGTGATCATGCGGGGGATGAACTTCTCGATGTGCTGGTACGGGCCGTAGTTGTTCGAGCAGTTCGAAATCGTGGCCTCCACGCCGAAGGAACGCACCCACGCGCGCACCAGCAAGTCCGAGCCCGCCTTGGACGAGGAGTAGGGCGAGGAAGGGTTGTAGGGGGTGGTGGGGGTGAACTTCGCGGGATCGTCCAGCTCGAGGTCGCCGTAGACCTCGTCCGTGGAGATGTGGTGGAAGCGCACCTTGTGGCGGCGCACGGCCTCCAGCAGGGTGAAGGTGCCCACCAGGTTCGTCTGGATGAAGGGCGAGGGGTCCAGCAGCGAGTTGTCGTTGTGCGACTCGGCTGCGAAGTGAACAACCGCGTCGGCGCCGGCGACGACGCCGTCCACGAGGTCGGCGTCGGCGATGTCGCCCTCGACGACGCTCAGGCGAGCGGCAAGCTCGGCGGGCATATCGGTCAGGGAGGCACGGTTGCCCGCGTAGGTGAACTTGTCCAGGACGACGACGTCAACGTCCGGGTGGTCCTCCAGCAGCGTGTGAACGAAATTCGCTCCAATGAAGCCGGCACCGCCGGTCACAACGATTTTCATGAGGTCTTCTCCTTTGCGCGCCCGCAGGCGTCCGAGGGTGCTACTCACCCGATTCCTGCCCCTATTATGCCGTAGTTCTCACGCATTCCTCGCCACTGACCCCCACTTCCCCGTCGGATACGTCACTATTCGCCACGCTGGAGGACCGTTGAGGGGCCGTGCGACGCTGATAGATTGGACGTATCCCCCTACAGAAACGGACCCCTCGTGACTCGTCTCGTCCCCTCGCTCGCGATGCTTGCTCTCTGTGCTCTTGCCACGGCCTCGTGCTCCATGCCCGAGGACACCCAGAGCGCACAGTCGATGCCCGCGGCCTCCGTTTCCCCGGGAGAGCCCAGCCAGCCGTCGGGTTCGGCGATGCCGACCCTGCACGCGGCCTCCCCCGGCTGCGCGGCCATGGACGAGATCTTCACCGAGGCGCTCAACGGCTCCGAGACCGGCCAGGCCTACAAGTTGCTGGCGGCCAAGCGCTCGGGGGAAACCAACGCAGACGAGCGTCACCACGCGTGGGAGGCCTTCGCGGCCTCCTTCAAGAACGACTACTCCGACCGCCTCACCCAGGCAGCCACGGACGAGACCTCCAAGCAGGCCCTCGCTGCCCTCGCGGTCTACGTCGAGCGCAACGCGGCCCTCGACTCCGGCGAGATCCCCGAGTTCGCCGATCAGCAGGAGGCCGAGGAGGCCCTCAAGCGCGGCGAAAAGCCCGAGGTGAATCCCGCCTACACGCAGGCCCTCGCCGAGGCCACGAGCGCCCACGGGACGCTGACGACCTGCATGCCCCACTGGCCCGTCGTGTTCTAACTTTCCTACGGTGTGACGCGCTTACTTTCGTGCGCCTGTCGTGTAAATTAGACCTATCCGTCCCACTCATCCGTCCCACTCAGATTGGTCCTCCATGTCACGTGCACACGCCGATAATTCGACTTCATTGACGACGCGATTCGCCTCCACTGCGGCAAGGCCGCTCGCACTCATCCTTCTCGTCGTCGGCATACTCGCGCTGGGTATGGGATGGGTTTTCGCATCCTCCCCCGGTTCCTCCCCCGACGATGACTACCACCTCGTATCCACCTGGTGTCCTCGCCCCATCGAATCCTCTGGCTGCGAAACGACCACGATCGACGGGGACCTGTACGTCATGCCTCCCGTGCCCACGGCTTACTCCCAGTGCGAGGCTTTTAATCCCGCCGCCTCGCACGTATGCGGCTACAGGTACTCGGACGACGATACCTACCCTTCGTACCGGTACAACGACGGCCAGTATCCCTACGGCTTCTACCAGTTCCACCACCTTTTCGCCGGGCACAACGTCGAGCATTCAGTATGGGTGATGCGCTCCGTCAACGTCGCTATCCTCCTCATCCTCCTGGGTGCCATCCTCGCCTTCACGCGACCGGACCTGCGGGCCCTCATCGGCCTATCAGCGGTCGTGGCGTGGACTCCGATGGGCTTCTATTTCATCGCCTCCAACAACCCCACCTCGTGGGCGCTGACGGGCGTGTTCTGCTACGGAGCCGCTCTGTTCTCAACCCTGCACGCGAGTGGGTGGCGCCGCTGGACCCTCCTGGGTCTGATGGTTTTCTCCGCCTTGCTGTGCTACGGATCGCGCGGCGATGCCGCCTTCTACGTTTTCGTTGTCTCCCTGGGCATCCTGATCCTCGCGACGACACGCAAACGCCTGCCCGAGATCGGCACGGCTACGGCGCTGAGCATCATTGGTATCTTGTGCATGTTTGCGACCGGACAGTCGCACCACCTCACCCAAACGGATCCCTCGGTGACCCGATACCAACGCCTCGAGGTCGCGATCCGTAATATCCGCGCTTTGCCCGACTATTTCGCCGGCTTTTTTGGTATGTCCGGCGGTCCCGGCTGGCGTGACACGCCCTTGCCCGGCTACACGACGATCGTCGCTCTCCTCGTCATGGGCGCAGTCCTCTTCTACGGCGCACGCACCATGAACCTGCGCAAGGCACTGGCTGCTTTCGTCGTCTTTGGCGCGATGGCGGGCATCCCGCTGCTGATCGCGACGCCTCCTGAATTCCCTAACATCGGCGCTTACCATCCACGCTACGCGCTTCCGCTCTTGGGCACGTGGCTGATTATCTGGCTCACCTCACACCACAAGAATGCCACTGTATCGAAGAGCCAGCTGACAATGTTCGTGCTCTTCCTCAGCGTTGCTGAAGCAGTCGCCATGCACACGACGATCGCCCGCTACGCTCATGGCCTCGAAAACATCAATGGGCTTGGTTGGATCGCGAAAGGCAACCTGAGTTTGGGCGTCGATTGGTGGTGGGCCGACATGCCGTTGACCCCGATGGTGCTGTGGTTCATCGCCTCGTTGGGCTACGTGACGGCGTTGACGTGCGGGGTGTACCTGGCGTGCACGCGCCCTCGCCTCGCCTGCGATTCCCACCCTGGTGCCTCCACCGCCGATGCGCAGGTGTGCGACACCGATACTCCTGACATCGACGCGTCCCTCGCCGCTCCTACCCCTACGAAGGATGATGCATAATGAGCCCAACAGTCACCATCGTCGTGCGCACGCGTAACCGCCCGGCGATGCTCACCCGTGCCCTCGCATCGATCGCTTCGCAGAGCTTCGACGACTACGAGGTCGTCATCGTCAACGACGCCGGCGACGAGGCCGAGGTCCGCGAGGTCGTGAAGAAGCAGAAGCGCGCCGTTCGTTCGAAGATCACGATCGTCACGAACGAGGTCTCCAACGGCCGCGAGGCCGCGCTCGAGTCTGGCCTGGCGGTGTCGCACAACCGCTACTACGCGGTCCACGACGATGACGACTCCTGGCACCCGCACTTCCTGAAGAAGACGGTCGCCTACCTGGACGAGCACCCCGAGGCGGGCGGCGTCGCCACCCGCTGTGAGATCGTCCGCGAGCGCGTGCGCGCCGACGGCACCTGCATCGAGATCGAGCGCGAGGTCCTGTCGACGGATAACTATGGCCTGTCCCTCGTGGACATGATGGTGGAGAACTACACGCCGCCGATCTCTCAGCTGATTCGGCGCGAGGTCGCCGACCGGGTCGGCCACTGGGACGGATCCCTGCAGACGCAGGCAGACTGGGACTTCAACCTTCGGCTGCTGGCTGCCTCCCCGGTTGGGTTCATCGACGGGGAGCCGCTGGCCTACTGGCACCACCGTGACACGATGGATGCGTCCCTGGGTAACTCCGTCGTCACGGACGCGTACCTGCACAAGTGGGACAACCTGCATATCCGCGACCGCTACCTGCGTGCCATGCTCGCGACGGAGGACCCTTCATCCCCGCACCTGGGCCAGGCTCTGCTGTCGGCGGAGTACTACCGCCGGATGCGCGAGGAGCTGGCGCGCGTGGATTCGGGCGTCCACTCCTCGCTGAATCTTGTGCACGTGAACTTGCTGAACACGATGACGGCCCTGCACGAGCAGGTACACGAGCTGCGCGGAGAGGTCAGTGCCCTGCACGAGCAGCTCGATGCCGGATTCGCCCTGCAGCGGTCGCTGCGCCGCACGGTGTCCCTGCCCAAGCGCATCCTGCGTCGCCTGCTGGGGCGCTGAGGAACACCTGTCTTAGACAGTCGGGCCGGCCGCGGAGCACTCCGCGGCCGGCCCGCTTGCGTCTCTGGCCTAGGGCAGCGGGCGCACGACGTCTGGCGTCATGCGGTCCCACCCGTATCCCGCGGTGATGTGCTGCATGCGGGCGGGGCGCCCCATCCAGTCGGTGTGGACGATCATGTCGTCGCCCAGGTAGATGGCGACGTGCGTGACGGTGCCGCTCGTCGTGTAGAAGATGAGGTCACCGCGCTGGCGCTGGGCGAGGGGCACGTGCTGGAAGCGCGGGTATGCGTAGAGTTCCTGCGACGTACGGTAGGAGGGCCATGCGTGCTTGATGACGTCGATGGGCTGAGGATCGAGGCCGGCGGCGTAGAGGGATTGGAGGACCAGGCCTGAACAGTCGAATCCCTGGTCGTAGGGGCCTGCCCCTCCCCACGTGTAGGACGAGCCCGTCTGGTTCCACGCGTAGCCGATCATGGCCTCGACGCGCTCGCTGCGCGTGGCCGTCAGGGGCAGGGGCGTGGCCTGGTACTGGTCGACGGTCCACGGGTAGCCAGTATCCATGGCATCCCAGGTGGCCTCGTCGACGACGCCGGTGACGGGCAGGCCTGCGCGCTGCTGGAAGTTCTTGACGGCGGCCACGAAGGGAGCGTCGACGGAGGCGAGCTTGTTGGAGTGCCACAGGCCGAGGCGCACCTGGGCGATGCGCACCTTGGTGCCGTTCATGCCCCAGGTGAGGGTGTTGGTCGCGTTCCCGAGGCCCGTGATGTGGTCGGTGGGCTGCAGGTAGCCGGCCGGAGCCTCGTAACCGCGCCACGCGCCCGAGGCGTCGAACTCGTAGCGGCGACCGTTCAGCTCCAGGGGCTCGGTGCGCATGATGCCGGTGTCGGGGTCGAGGTAGTACCACTGGCCCCCGTCTTTCAGCCAGCCGCCCATCTGGGCACCGCTGGACGCGAAGTAGTGCCACCCGTCGTCCAGGTGCGCCCAGCCGGTGCGCA
>OFCU01000099.1_pt1 | contig 50009 bp, 40 predicted proteins | sample 1520851 | NCBI WGS metagenome assembly OFCU01 (sample SAMEA2699040, study PRJEB24076) | metagenome | reverse complement strand
GGCGGCCGGTTTCGACCGGTCGCCCACCCTCTGCTATCTCAGCGATCAGCGGTAGTTCACGAACTGGAGCGCGACGTCCAGCTCCTCGCCCTTGGGGCCCTTCAGCAGGGCGATGACGGCCTGCAGGTCGTCGCGGGACTTGGAGGAAACGCGAAGTTCGTCACCCTGGATCTGGGCCTTGACGCCCTTGGGGCCTTCCTCGCGGATGAGCTTGGAGATTTTCTTCGCGGTGTCCTGCGGGATGCCTTCCTTGAGGGGGCAGACGAGCTTGAAGAGCTTGCCGGAGGCCTTGGGCTCGCGGTCCTTGTAGTCCAGAACCTTCAGCGACAGGCCGCGGCGGATCAGCTTGGACTGCAGGACGTCGAGGATTGCCATCACGCGGGAGGCGGAGTTTGCCTCCATCGCGATCGTGTCACCGCTGAGGGAGATGGCGGCGTCGACGCCGCGGAAGTCGTAGCGGTTGGCGATCTCCTTGGCGGTCTGGTTGACAGCGTTGTCGACCTCCTGGCGGTCGAGCTTGGAGACAACGTCGAAGGAGGAGTCTGCCATGGGTGCACCTTTCGTTGGAACTGCGCCAATCGTCGTTCCGATTGGCGCTCGGCATCATTTTAATGCTATTCTTTCACGGCACCGCGAGAGCGGCGCATGGCAGGTTACCAAAGCGGCCAAATGGATCTGACTGTAAATCAGACGCTTCGTGCTTCGGGGGTTCGAATCCCTCACCTGCCACCACTCGCTGGTTCCAGTGAGTAACGCCTGTGATGTCATTCTCAGGCTCCGGGATTGCTTCGGCGCTCGGAGATGAGATAGGCTTTCCGGCGTTGCCCCGATAGCTCAGTAGGCAGAGCGTCTCCATGGTAAGGAGAAGGTCAAGGGTTCGATTCCCTTTCGGGGCTCAGGTCGCGGTTTCGACCGCAGCCGCTGCGGCGGGGTAGCTCAGCTGGTCAGAGCGCACGACTCATAATCGTGAGGTCGCGGGTTCGAGCCCCGCCCCCGCTACCAACTCTTTCATCCGACAGGTCGCGCGAGCGACGAAACTAAGCGAGGGAAACAACCGTGGCAAGCAAGTCCCAGGACGTTCGCCCCAAGATCACTCTGGCCTGCTCGGAGTGCAAGGAGCGCAACTACATCACCAAGAAGAACCGTCGTAACACGCCGGATCGTCTCGAGCTGGCGAAGTACTGCCCGCGCTGCCACAAGTCGACGGCGCACCGCGAGACCCGCTGACGGCTTCCGTCTCAAAGCCCCGAGGAACACTGGTTCCCCGGGGTTCTTTGTATGTGCGTTCGTGCGCCTCGGTTATCCTTGGCGCATGACTGACATCACCAGCCCCCGCTGCATCGTCGCTCCGAAGGGCGCGGGGGAGGCGCGCATCCCCGGCCTCGTGACGCTCGCGGACGAGCGCACCGTCCTGTTCTTTGATGAGAGGCCTGCCCCGGCCTCGGGAACGGGATCTGACTTCAACGGGCTGACGATGGCGTCGGACCTGCCGAATCCGAACCGCATCCACTGGATGGTGCGCGAGGGGGTGGGGCGGTGGAGTGAGCCGCGTCCGCTTCCCGCTGGAGGCCCGCCTGTTTCTTCGGACGCGTGTGTCGGCGTGGACGGTGACGGCCTCATGCACCTGGCGTTCGCATCGACGGATGGGCGCGTGGGCTATATGGACTCGCGAGCCGATGGTGAGCGCCTACGTGCCTGGTGGGCGTGGGGGAGTGGCCCCGAGGACCTCGCCTATGTGGACATGACGGATGAGCTCTATGAGCTTACGGGTGCAGACGCGCTGTTTGCGACGTCGGGTGGCACGATTGCGCTGGACGGAGCCGCGGCCCTGCCCTACGTCGTGCGCGTGGGGGATGAGACGCACGTGCGCGTCGTCTACGCCCGCGCGGGTCGCCTCGTCGGTGCGGCGGCCCCTCTTGTCGGCGACGGGGGAGTGCTCCTCGATGAGACGACGCTCGGCGTATGGGACGGTCGCCTCGTCGCGAACTGCCGTATCCAGGGCTTTGAGGGGCGAGGCTCAGGTGCGCGCTACCTCGCGTGGGGAGACGGGCGCACGTGGGCCGGTGGGTGCCTGTGGGAACTCGACGATCCGGGCTGTAATGCGCGCATGATCGGTTCGCTTCTCGTGCACCCTGGGAGGGTGGATGCGCGGGCGTGCGGTGAGATTGTTCGCCTGACGCCCCCGTGGGAGGGTGAGGTCCGCTCCGAGGGGGTCGCCTTCTTTGGGCGGGACGCCTTCGGGTACAGCGACGCGACGGTCGACGGGGACGAGGCCATGGTGGTCTTCGAGCGCGACAGCGGCCTGTGGGAGGTTGAGGCCCGCCTCTCAACGGGTACAGAAAACCCGGTGCGCGTGCCCCCACAACGCTCCGGGTTCTTCTGTGTGCTCTAACGACCTTCGATGATCGCGAGGAGTGGGGCGTAGTGTGCGTCGACTGCCGCGGTGTATGCCTCGACGTCTCCGGCTTCGCACGCCCGCAGGATGGCCGCGTGGGCCTCGGCGGTGTCTTCCATTTCCTGGCGCGATGCTGCGGCCAGTTTGGGAGTCACGCTCTGGTGGACCAGCCACATGGCGGCCACGAGCTGGTGCATGAGCTCGTTCTCGATGTAGGCGAGGAGGCCGGAGTGGAACGCGATGTCCTGCTCGAGGTAGGTCGAACCTGTGTGCGCGTACTCCGTCATGGCCTCGACGAGCTCCCACAGGTGGGGGTTTGTCGTGCCCTTCATGGCGTGGGTGATCGGAACCGCGATCCCGAGGTCGAGGGCGCGGCGCGTATTGATGATTGCGTGGAGAGACTGCGCGCCGTTGATCTCGTCGAGGGCGGCGCGTAGAACGAGCGTCTCGACGAGCGGTTGCATGGACATCTCACCGACGTAGGAACCCGAACCTTGGCGGACCGTCACGATGTCGAGAGCCTGGAGGCGACGTAATGCTTCTCTCACAGAGGAGCGCGAAACGCCAAGGTCGGCGCATAGTGTCGATTCTGTGGGGAGGCGATCACCGGGATGTAATCCATGTCGCAAAATATAGGACTTGATCGCATCCATCGTTACCGAGGATCTTGAGTCAATCGGTGTTGGTACGGATCGGTTCTGATTGGTTTCTGAGAGCGATGGGGGTGATATCGCTTGCATTAATTTGTCTGACAACATAAGATCAGTATAGCGAGCGGAACAACAGAACCGCACGTCCCAATTCTCGAAGATGAGGAGCGAGAACATGCGAATGCGCAAACACTTTGCAACAGGCGCTGCACTGACCGCAGCTGCCGCCATGATCCTGACCGCGTGCGGCGGCGGATCGACCAGCACGACGTCGTCCGACGGCGGCTCGAAGGCCTCCGACGGGCCGAAGGGTACGATCACCGCCGGTGCCGCCTACGAGACCACCGATTACGGCCCGATCACCACCTCGGCTCTCGGCATGGGTGCGAACTGGCAGGTCCTCGAGGGCCTGTACCGTTTCAACATGGCCGACTACTCGGTCAGCCCCGCGCTGGCCGCCGGTGACCCGGAGAAGATCTCCGACACCGAGTACGAGGTGAAGCTGCGCGACGGCGCGAAGTTCTCCGACGGCACCCCCGTGACCGCCGCTGACTTCGTCGCTTCCTACGAGCGCGCGACCTCCGAGAAGTCGATCTACCGTCAGTTCTTCACCTTCGTCGACAGCGTCGAAGCCAAGGACGACAACACCATTACGATCAAGCTCAAGCACCCCTTCGCTAACCTGAAGGAGCGTTTCGTTAACGTCCGCGTTGTCCCCGCGTCGATGGACGAAGACTCGCTCAAGGCGAAGCCGATCGGCACCGGCCCCTACAAGTACGAGAACATCACGGCGACCGAGATCACCGCTGTTCCGAACGAGAACTACACCGGCAACGAGCCCGCGAAGGTCGCCACCCTCAAGTGGCAGTCCCTCAAGGATGACTCCGCACGCCTCGCTGCCGCCATCGGTGGCACCATCGACGTCATGGAAGCCGTCCCCGCCTCCGCGCAGGATCAGCTCAAGGGCGCCGGATGGAACGTTGAGTCCAAGCCCGGCTACGGCAACCCCTTCCTGATGTTCAACACGCAGAAGGCCCCCTTCGACAAGCCCGAGGTTCGCCGCGCGATCCTCAAGGCCATCGACAAGCAGAAGCTGATCAGCTCCTCGCTCGAGGGCCAGGCCGTTGAGGCGACCTCCTTCCTGCCCGAGGCGAACCCCGCCTACAAGAAGCCTTCGACCGATCTGTCCTACGACAAGGATGCCGCCACAAAGCTCCTGAGCGACGCTGGCGTCTCCGGCCTCGAGATCAACCTGGTGACGACGGACCACCCGTGGGTCCTCTCCCTGGTTCCCCAGATCAAGTCCGACCTGGAGGCCCTGGGCCTGAAGGTCAACCACACCCAGATGGCTTCGTCTGACCTCTACTCCAACGTCACCGACGTTGACAACCCCACCTACGACATCGTTCTGGCCCCCGGCGACCCCTCGGTCTTCGGTACCGACCCCGGCATCATCATCTCCTGGTGGAACGGCGACAACGTCTGGACCAAGAAGCGTGACGGCTGGCAGGTGTCCGACCCCGAGTCCTTCAACCAGCTGCAGACCCTCATTGAGGAAGCTAGCCAGCTCGATGGTGACGCCGCCAAGGCCAAGTGGGGCGAGGCTCAGGACCTGCTCGCTGAGAAGACCGTGATCTTCCCGCTCGTGTTCCGCAACATGATCACCGGATCCAACCCCGCCAAGGTGGAAGGATTCCAGGCGATCTCCTCCACCGGCCTGCAGTTGCTCGGTGTGAGCGCTAAGTAAGTCCCCTAGGGACCACAGAGTAAGGAGGGGTGGAGCCCCGCCCTGAGGCAGACGCCACAGTCGGGCGCCACCCCTCCTTTCTCATTGCCAAAATCCGTTGAAATGGAGGTCTAGCAGTGAATAACCTTCTGCGACTCATCGGACGACGTTTGGTGGCCCTGCCGATCATGGTGGTCGGCGTGTCCTTCCTCGTCTTCTTCATCATGTCGCTGTCTCCCATCGACCCGGCCTACTCGGCACTGGGTGAGACCGCGACCCCCGAAGCTCTCGAAGAGTACCGTGTCCAGCACGGTCTCAACGACCCCTTCTTCGTTCAGTACGGTCACTACCTGTGGAACATGCTCCACGGTGACCTCGGCACCTACGGCGTTGGCACGTCCAACCACGTGACCGATCTGGTTGCTCAGGCTCTTCCGATCACCCTGCAGCTCACCTTCCTCGGCCTGTTCTTCGCCGTCATCATCGCTTTCCCCCTCGGTGTTCTCGCCGCTCTGTACCGCGACCGCTGGCCCGACCAGGTCATCCGCGTGTTCTCGGTCATCGGCATCGGCACCCCGTCCTTCTGGCTGGCAGCGCTGCTGGTCCTCGGATTTGTTCAGAAGCTTCCGGTCTCCGGCCCGCTGCCCGCGTTCAGCGAAGATCCGAGCGGCTGGTTCCTGCGGATGCTTCTCCCCGCCATCGCGCTGGCGGTTCCCGTCATCGGTCAGATGACCCGAGTCGTGCGTACCTCAATGGTTGAGGAACTGGACCGCGACTACGTCCGTACCGCGGTCGGTGCCGGTATCCCCAAGCGCATCGTCGTGGCCCGCAACGTGCTGCGTAACGCGCTCATCACCCCCGTGACCGTCCTCGGCCTGCGCATCGGCTACCTGATGGGTGGCGCGGTCGTCATCGAAATTATTTTCTCCATCGATGGAATGGGAAAGGCGGTCCTGCTCAAGGGCATCCAGGAAAACTGGGTCACCCTGGTGCAGGGTGGCGCGCTCGTCGTCGCGATCGCGTTCATCGTCGTCAACATCATCGTTGACATGCTCTACCTGCTCATCAATCCGCGTATTAGGTCGGTGTGAGGCATGAATCAGAAAGAAAAGCTCGGCAAGGTCACCGCGAAGGGTGCACGTTTTTCGCGCATCGGTGCGATGTCCACCGGATCGAAGATCGCGATGGTAATCCTCGCGCTCATCGTCCTCGTTTCGATCCTCGCGCCCCACGTTTCTCCCTACGGTCCCGATGAGATCTTCGACAAGTGGAGCGCCCCGTCCGGCGAGCACCTGTTCGGAACCGACCACGTCGGTCGTGACATCTTCGCGCGCGTCCTGTTCGGCGGACGTTTCTCGCTGCTGATCGGTCTGTGCTCGACCCTGATCGCTCTCTTCTTCGGCGCGATCATCGGCTCGATTGCGGCCGTCGTGCGCAAATCCTTCTCCGAAGCGATCATGCGCGTCATGGACATCATCATGGCGGTGCCCGGCATCGCGATGGCGGCCGTCTCCGTCCTGGTCTTCGGCCGCACGTTGTCCAAGTCCGGCAACACCTTCGGCCTGGTCGTCGTCATCATCTGCTCGATCGCATTCGTGTACATCCCGCAGCTGTCGCGCATCGTTCGCGCGAACGTGATGGCCGCCTACGGTGAGGACTACGTCCGTGCGGTGATCGTCTCCGGTGCCCGCGCCCCCTGGATCCTCACCAGGCACGTCATGCGTAACACGGCCGCCCCGGTCCTCGTGTTCGCCACCGTCCTCGTCGCCGACGCGATCATCCTTGAGGCCTCCCTGACCTTCATCGGTTCGGGCCTTCAGGCGACCACCGTGGCCACGTGGGGCAATGTCCTGTCCGAGGCCTCGTCGAACCTGTCGGTTCTGCTGGGCAAGTGGTGGACCGCGTTCTTCCCGGGCCTGTTCATCATGATCACGGTCCTGTGCCTCAACATTCTGTCTGAGGGCATCACCGACGCCATGGTGGCGGCACCCGCCTCGGCGGCGGTCGCCCAGGTTGATAAGGACTCCGACCGCGAGGCCGACAAGCTCCTGCTCGACCCGCGCCGCGCCTACGCCGAGCAGGCCGAGTCCCTGCAGGCCCGCCTCGACGACCTCAAGTCCGTCGAGGAGAATCGCACCGACCGCTTCGAGGCTTCGTTCGAGAAAGCCCCGCTGCTCGAGGTCAACGACCTGTGCATCAAGTTCGACCGTCACGGCGACGTCAACGTCGTCGACCACGTGTCCTTCAAGGTCCGCCCCGGCGAGACCATGGGCCTCGTGGGCGAGTCCGGCTGCGGTAAGTCGATCACGGCCCTGACCATCATGGGCCTCATCGATCCCAAGGCCGAGATCTCGGGCGAAATCCTCTACCAGGGTGAGAACCTGCTCGAGAAGTCGGCCGAGGAGCGCCGCGCGCTGCTCGGTCACGAGATGGCCATGATCTACCAGGACGCCCTGTCGTCCCTGAACCCCGCCATGCTGATCAAGGCTCAGATGAAGCAGCTGACCAGCCGCGGTGGCACCCGCAGTGCCGAGGAACTCCTCGAGCTCGTGGGCCTGGATCCCAAGCGCACCCTTGAGTCCTACCCGCACGAACTCTCGGGCGGCCAGCGTCAGCGCGTTCTCATCGCCATGGCCCTGACCCGCGACCCGAAGCTCATCATCGCGGACGAGCCGACCACCGCCCTGGACGTCACCGTCCAGAAGCAGGTCATCGCACTGCTCAACGAGCTACGCGAGAAGCTCGGCTTCGCCATGATCTTCGTGTCCCACGACCTGGCGCTCGTCGCCGAGGTGGCACACCACATCACCGTCATGTACGCCGGCCAGGTCATCGAGCAGGCCCCCACCAAGGAACTGCTCACGCACCCGACCCACGAGTACACGCGCGGCCTGCTGGGTGCCGTCCTCTCGATCGAGTCCGGCTCCGGCCGACTCCACCAGGTCCCCGGCACGGTGCCCTCGCCTCGCGACTTCCCCGTGGGCGACCGCTTCGCACCGCGGTCCTCGCACCCCGATTACGGACTGGACATCCGCCCGGTCCTCACCGAGGTCGGTCCCGAGCACGTGTACGCTGCTCTGCCGCCCCGCGACGAGGCTGACGCCTTCGCGCAGGAAACGAACGGTCAGGAGGAAACGCGATGAGCGACAACACCCCGATCATCGAACTGAAGAACGTCGAGGTGACCTTCACCTCGCGTACCGGCTCCCTGTTCAAGCCGAACAAGGTCCACGCGGTGCGCGGCGTCAACATGCGCATCGAGCGCGGACAGACGCTCGGCATCGTCGGCGAGTCCGGCTGTGGCAAGTCCACGACCGCGAACGTCATGTGTGGCCTGCAGATGCCGAGCGCCGGCCAGGTGTTCTTCAACGGCAAGGAGGTCACGAAGCGTAGCGCTGCCGCCCGACGGGAGATCGGTCGCGTCGTCTCTGTGGTCTTCCAGGACCCCGCGACGGCCCTGAACCCCCGCATGCACGTCCAGGATCAGCTCGCTGACCCGCTGCGCGTGCACGGCATCGGTGACGCGGCCTCGCGAGCCAGGCGCGTGCACGAACTGATCTCGCTCGTCGGCCTGCCCTCGAGCGCGCTCGACGCGCTTCCCGGACAGCTCTCGGGTGGCCAGCGCCAGCGCGTGGCCATCGCCCGAGCCCTGTCCATCGGCCCGGATGCGATCATCGCAGACGAGCCCACCTCCGCACTCGACGTGTCGGTGCGAGCACAGATCCTGAACCTGCTCACGGACCTCAAGAAGGAACTGGGCCTGGCGATGGTCTTCATCTCGCACGACATTCAGACCGTGCGCTATGTGTCTGACCGGATCGCCGTCATGAACGGCGGCAAGGTCGTCGAAGAAGGGCCGGCCGCACAGCTGCTCGCCGACCCGGAGGACCCCTACACCCGCAAGCTCCTGGGCGCCGCGCCCTCGCTTTTGCACCCCAACCTCGAAGGAGAGATGTAATTATGTCTTCGAAGATCCGTGGCGTCGTCCCGCCCCTGGCCATTCCGCTCAAGGACGGCGAACTCGACGTCCCCTCGCTCGAGCGTCACATCAACCGCCTGATCGAGGCGGGCCTCGACGGCCTGTTCGTCTCCGGCTCCACCGGTGAGGTCGCCTTCTCGACCGCTGAGCGCCGCGCCCAGATCCAGCGCGAGGCCGTGCGCATCGTCGACGGCCGCATCCCGCTCCTGGTCGGCGTCATCGACACCGAGACCGAGCGCGTCATCGAGAACATCAAGGCCGTGGAAGAGATCGGCGGTGCCACCGGCGTCGTCGCGACCGCCCCGTTCTACGCCCTCGGCGGCGAGACCGAGGTTGAGCGTCACTTCCGCATCCTCAAGGAGAACACCAACCTCGAGCTGTGGGCCTACGACATCCCCGTGTGCGTGCACACGAAGCTGTCGCCCGACCTGCTCATGCGCCTGGGCCGCGACGGCGTTATCGACGGCGTCAAGGACTCCTCCGGTGACGATGTCGCGTTCCGCTGGCTGTGCCTGGCCAACGAGGCCGCCGGCCACCCGCTGCAGCTGCTCACCGGCCACGAGGTCGTCGTCGACGGTGCCTACATGTCCGGAGCGGACGGCTCCGTGCCCGGCCTGGCCAACGTGGACCCCGAGGGTTACGTGCGCCAGTGGCAGGCCTACGAGCGTCGCGACTGGGAGACCGTGCGCACCGAGCAGGACCGCCTCGCGGAGCTCATGCGCATCGTCCAGGTGAAGGGCGTGCAGGGCTTCGGTGCGGGTGTCGGCGCCTTCAAGGCCGCCCTGCACCTGCTCGGTGTCTTCGATTCGCCTGAGATGCCGCGCCCGGTTGCCGCCATTGAGGGCGACAACATGGAGCATGTCGCGTCCGTGCTGCGCGCGGTCGACCTGCTCTCCTGATACGTCGACGAGGCCGGGGCAGTTCCGTTCCGCATATTGCGCGCCTTCGGGCGCGCGCCCCGGCCTCGTCGATTTTCTTATACCCCTAACTTTTCGTAAGGATCCTCATGACTACGCTCCTTGCCCTCGACATCGGTGGCACCAAGGTTGGGTGGGGCATCGTCGAGGCCGGTGACACCTACGAGGTCACCGAGCGCGGATCGATCCCCACCGACGCGATGCGCGGCGGAGCGGACGTGGCGGCACGCATCTGCGATCTCGCTTCGTCCCTGGTCGCCTCACACCCTGCCGTGTCGGGTGTCGCCGTCGCCAGCGCTGGCGTCGTCGACCCCTCGACCGGCGACATCGCCTCCGCGACGGGCACGATGCCCGGTTGGGGAGGCACCCCCCTGGGCTCTCTGCTTCAGGAGGCAACCGGCCTGACGGTGCGCGTCCTCAACGACGTGCACGCGCACGGCCTGGGCGAGGCCACGCTCGGTGCCGGCCAGCCCTACCGCTCCGTCCTGTCGATCGCGGTGGGCACCGGCATCGGCGGCGCTCTCGTCGAGGACCGCCAGGTCTCCTTCGGGTCGCGCGGCATCGCCGGACATGTGGGCCACATCCACCACCACTTCGCCCCCGACATGACGTGCTCGTGCGGTCGCAAGGGACACATCGAGTCCTTCTGCTCCGGCTCGGGCATCACGGCCTGGTACGACTCGCTGCGCGGCGAGTCCGACCCCGAGGTCGACGGCGGGCGCGCCCTGCAGGAGCTTGCCGAATCCGGCAACGCCCTGGCCGCCGCCTGCTTCTCCCGCTCCGCGTTCGCGCTCGGCGAGGCCACGGCCTCGTTGGTCAACTGCGTGGATCCGGCCGTCGTCATCCTGTCTGGGTCCATGACCCGCTCCGGGGACATCTGGTGGGACGCCCTGCGCGAAGGCTTCGCGGCCTCCGCGATGACGCCCGTCGCGAACACCCCTATCCTCGTTGGTTCCCTCGGCGGCGATGCGCCGCTGCTCGGGGCCGTTTCATTCTTCCTGCACGCATAGGAGAAAACCATGCACCCGCTCATTGCAAACCTGAAGGGCAAGCTCATCGTCTCCGTCCAGGCGTACCCGGGCGAGCCCATGCGCCACCCCGAGACGATGGCCCAGATCGCCCGCGCCGCCGAGATCGGTGGCGCCGCCGCGATCCGCTGCCAGGGCCTGTCCGACATTTCCGCGATCAAGGGCCGCGTCGACGTGCCCGTGATCGGCCTGTGGAAGGAAGGCCACGAGGGCGTGTACATCACCCCCTCGCTGCGCCACGCCCGCGCCTGCGTCATGGCCGGCTCCGACATCGTCGCCCTGGACGCGACGGGCCGCCCGCGCCTGGACGGCCTGAGCTTCGCGCAGACCGTTGCGGCCCTGCGTGAGGACGGCACCCTCGTCATGGCTGACTGCGGCTCCTTCGAGGACGCCCAGCGCGCCGTCGACGCGGGTGTGGACATCGTGTCCACGACCCTGGCGGGCTACACGGGTGACCGCGTCAAGACGGATGGCCCCGACCTGGAGCTGCTGCGCGAGGTCGTCGCCGCCTTCCCGGACGTGCCCGTGATCTGCGAGGGCCGCGTCCACACGCCCGAGCAGGCCGCCGCCGCCATTGAGGCCGGCGCCTTCGCCGTCATCGTCGGCACCGCCATCACGCACCCCACCTCGATCACGACGTGGTTCAAGGCCGCCGTGGAAGACTGATCTTTCGCTGTTGCGGCAGTGCGCGGGCGGGAGCTTTTGCTCCCGCCCGCGCACTGCGTTTTTCTGGCGTGAATGCGCGTATATTACCCAGCATGTCTGTCCCGGCCTCTCGCGCTCACGCCGCCCTTCGCGCCACCGGTATCGTCTACGTGTGCCTCGGTTTCGGTACCTCCGCGTGGCTCTCGCGCCTGCCCGACGTGCGCGATGACCTCGGGCTGACCCCGGCGACGATCGGCACGATGCTGCTCATCGCCTCCCTCGGCTCTCTGCTCACCCTGCCGACCTCCGGGCCGATCGTGACCACAATCGGCGCGCGGGCCTCGGGCCGCATTGGCGTGCTCATCTGGGCTCTCGGCATCGTCTGCGCGGGATTTGGCGCGCTCAACGCGTCGATCCCGCTGGCCACCGTCGGCCTCGTGCTGATCGCGGCTGGCAACGGCCTGTGGGGCGCGACCATGAACATTGAGGCCGGCCTCGTGCAGGCGGCCGTGCGCCGCACCGTCGTCCCCGTCATCCAGGCGATGTACGCGGTCGGCATGCTCGGTGGTGCCCTCCTCGGCGCTGTTGCCGCCCAGATGGGGCTGCCCCTCGGAGCCCACCTTTTCGGCCTGGCGGCCCTCGAGCTTCTCGCCTGCGGCACTGCCGTCGGCTTCTACCTGACGAAGGAGGAGGTCGCGGCCCTCGCGCCCGCTCAGGACAAGGGTGATGGAGGAGAGGCCTCGTCGAACAAGGCGAAGGGCCTCACCCGGGTTGCCTGGCGCGAGAAGCAGACCGTGCTCATCGCCCTCATGGTCATGAGCGCGGGCCTCATGGAGGGCGCGGCGAACGACTGGCTCAACCTGTCCATGGTGGACGGCTACGGCTACTCAACGGCGGCGGCATCCGCGGCGTTTGCGTTCTTCCTGCTCATGATGACGATCGTGCGCTTCGCGTCCCCGCGCCTCGAGGCCCGCCTGGGCTCGCCCATGCTGTTGCGCATCACCTTTACCGGCGCGGTAGTGGGCCTGCTGCTCGTGGCCTTCGCGCCGCACCACGGCCTCGCGGTCGCGGGTATTGCTCTGTGGGGCATCGGATCGGCCCTCGGCTTCCCGCTGGGCATCTCCGCGCTGTCCGTCGAGCCCGTGATGACGCCTGCGCGCGTCTCGGTCCTGTCGACCGTCAACTACGGCGCGGCCCTCATCGGCCCGCCGATCCTCGGCCTCATCGCCGACCACATCGGCTACCACCGTGCGCTGGCCTTCGTGGCGCTGCCGGTCCTCCTCGCGATCGTGCTCGCCGGGCAGGTGCCCGACCGGCGTGGAACCAGGCGCACGGACCTCGCCTTCGGCGACTAGGCTTAGGGGCATGACGACCCTTGCTGATCTGACGACCCTGCGCGTGGGCGGGCCCATCGCCGAGTACGTGCGCGTTTCTACGAATGACGCTCTGGTGGATGCCGTCGCCGCGGCCGACGCCGCCGGAGGCCCGCTCCTCGTCGTGGGCGGAGGGTCGAATCTGCTGGCATCCGACGCCCCCTTCGAGGGCATGGTCGTCGACGTGCAGCCTTTCGGCGAGGTTGCCTCCATCATCCACGAGGAGCCGGCCGGATCTGTCGTCGTGCGCGCCGGCGCGGGCACGGTCTGGGACGCCTTCGTCTCCTGGACGCTCTCTCAGGGTCTGTCCGGCGTCGAGGCGCTGTCCGGCATCCCCGGGACGGTCGGTGCCTCCCCCGTGCAGAACGTGGGCGCCTACGGCCACGAGGTCTCCGAGACCATCGAGAGCGTCGAGGTCTACGATCGCCTGACGGGCATCGTCGTGCGCCTGCTGCCCTCCGACCTCGGCTTCGCGTACCGCTCCTCGGCGATCAAGCGCAGCGTCGGCCAGCCCGGCCTGGGCGACCGTCCCTGGGGGCCGACCGGCCGCTGGGTGGTGCTCTCCGTCGACTTCCGTCTCGAGCGCTCGGCCCTCAGTGCCCCCGTCATGTACGCCGAACTGGCGCGTCGCCTCGGCGTTGAGGCCGGCGAGCGTGCCGACGCGTCCCTGGTCCGCTCCACCGTCCTGGAGCTGCGCCGCGGCAAGGGCATGGTCCTCGATCCCGCCGATCACGACACGTGGAGCGCCGGTTCCTTCTTCACGAACCCGATCCTGCCCGAGGCCGCTGCCGCAGCCCTGCCCGAGGATGCGCCGCGCTTCAGGGCGGGGGAGGGCCTCGTCAAGACGAGCGCCGCCTGGCTCATCGACCACGCGGGCTGTGGGAAGGGATTCCACCTGCCCGAGGCCGGGGATCCGCCGCGCGCGTCCCTGTCCACCAAGCACGTGCTGGCCCTGACGAACCGCGGCGGTGCGAGCGGCGCCGACATCGAGGCCCTGGCCCGCACGGTGCGCGAGCGCGTTCGTGAGGCGTTCGGCGTGACCCTGGTGCCCGAGCCGGTCACGGTCGGCATCGCCTGGTAGCGGGCCACCTGGCCGGGTGACGATGGGCATCACGTGGTAGTGGATTGCGTGATCGTCGCTTCGCCCGTCGTGGGCTGGGTAGCGACGTTGATGTGTGTACCGTCAGGCACCGGATGAGTCCGCTTTCTGAGTAGCCACGATCCGGATAGGTTGTCACGATCCGGATAGGTTATGCGCATCCGGATAGCTTAATAACCTATCCGGATCTTCGTAACCTATTCACGTGTTCATAACCTATCCGGATGCGAACCGTCGGTCGCCGAGGTGGCCAGCGATTTGGGCATCGCTGTGGGCACCGCGGTGGGCGTTCGCTCGACGACTGCGTTGGTGCCTCGGTAGAGGCCGTCGATCCCGCAGATCCCGTGGCGGGACCTCCCCAAATTTCGCACGTAATTCCCCGGAGCGTGTTCTGGGACACCCTTTGAAAACCGCGGAATATCAACGATCCGATTTCAAAGTTTAAAAAGTTGACATGGGAATTACGTGCGAGATTGTCGGGGAACTGTGTGGAATCGTGCGAGTGCTGAGGCCGATCTGGCCTGCGCTCGCGGATCTGTTACGTGGATAGGTTGTCACGATCCGGATAGGTTAATAACCTATCCGGATCTTCGTAACCTATCCGCGTGAGACTGCGGCGCGCAGGCGCTCGATCATGTCGGGCACGTTGCGGGTGACGGCCATCCACAGGAGCTGGTCGTCCATGCTCTGGTACCCCGAGTGCGCCGCGATGTTGCGGGTCGTGCGCAGGGCGCGCTTCTCGGGTGAGGTCAGGGCGTCCATGTAGGGTGCGTACTCTTCGCGCTCCAGGAACGCGGCCAGCCGGATGATCACCATGCAGGCGGAGTCGTACTCCGGGCAGTCGGCACTGAAGGTCTCGACGGGGACAACGGTAACTCGCTTGACGCGCTGGACGATGACGTCGAGTTCGCGCAGGAAGTTCTCAGCGTCGAAACTGGGCGCATGTCTGCGTGCCATTCGCGGCCGAGGGACGAAGGGAACGGACTCGCTCATAGTGCCACGGCCTCGTCAACGGCAGCTCGCAGCGCATCGGGCACGTGTGTATCCACGTGAACTTCTGTCGGGAAGCCGGTGAGCTCGCTTGCGAACGATGCGATGTCCGCCAACTCGAATAGCGACAGGTTTCGGGTGGGCGTGCCAATGAGGTCAATATCCGACTCGAATCCGTCCGTTCCCCGGGCGACCGAGCCGAAGACGCGGAGGGTGCCGAGGCCTCGTTCCTGGGCGTAGCTGCTGATGGAAGGCGCGTAGCGGGCGAGCGGCACGGAGGGGCGGTAGTCGGCGGCGCGGAGGATGCGTTCGAGCAGCTCGGAGGAGACTGCGCGCTTGCCGGACTCGATCTGCGCGAGGGTCGACTGGCTCATCCCGGTCATCCCCGCCAGCTCGGCCTGCGTGAGGGACGCGTCCTGACGTGCAGCACGCACGAGGGACGGCGCATCGTCACGTTGAAACCGGCTCATGTCTCCATGATAGTGCACGCGTGCACTATTGGTGAAGCGGTCGTCGGTAGGTACGAGGCCGGGTCTGTGGTCGTCCCGAGGTGGCCGACTCGGGCGGTTGGATGGGAAAGAAACAACCGGACTGAGAGAGGGCTCCCCACATTTCGCATGCAATTCCCCGGAGCTTGTTCTGTTGTCCCCCTCGAAAACCGCGGAATATCAACGTTCTGGTTTCAATGTTTGAAAGAAGTGTGGGGGAATTGCATGCGAGATTGCGGGGGCGTGGAATCTTGGGAGTGTTGAGGAGAAGCTTGCCTGCGCTCGCGGATCTGTTACGCGGATAGGTTGTCACGATCCGGATAGGTTATGCGCATCCGGATAGGTTAATAACCTATCCGGTTCTTCGTAACCTATCCGCGTGCTCGTAACCTATCCGGATGCGAACCGTCGGTCGCCGAGGTGGCCAGCGATTTGGGCATCGCTGTGGCTGTGGGCCACGGGGACGGGCAACGGCTGTGTTTGCGTCCTCCCGTAAATCCCGTCGATACCGTCGATACCGCAGGTGCCGCTGAGACCTCCCCAAATTTCGCACGTAATTCCCCAACGTGTTTCCTGGATCACGCCTTGAAAACCGCGGAATATCAACGATCTGATTTCAAAGTTGAAAAAGTTGACATGGGAATTACGTGCGACATTTGTGGGTAAACGTGCCGAATCGTGAGAATCATGAGGGCGGTGAGAAACAGCTGCTGCGCGCAGCCTCGCGCCTGGGACCTACGCCACGGATGCCGCGAGCCAGGCGTCGATGTCCGCCTTCCACGCAGCCTTGCGCGAGGGCGAGGCCAGCGACGCGTCGATAGAGGAGCGCGCCAGGTCTGCCAGGGCCTCGTCGGACAGTCCGAACACGTCGCGCGCGACCTCGTACTGGGCGACCAGGCGCGAGCGGAACAGCAGCGGGTCGTCGGCTGCGAGCGCGACGGTAGCCCCCGCCGACAATAGCGTCGGCAGCGGCACCTGCGAAAAGTCCGTGTAGACGCCCAGGTGGACGTTCGAGGTTGGGCACACCTCCAGGGCGATACCCGCGTCGACAACGGCGCGCAGCAACGCAGGGTCCTCGCTGGTGCGCACCCCGTGCCCGAGGCGCGCGGGCGCCAAAGCGGACACGACCTCGCGCACGGAAGACGGGCCCAGGAGTTCGCCGCCGTGCGGGACGCCCACGAGCCCGGCGCGGCGCGCGATGCGGAACGCCGGAGCAAAAGAAGCCGTCGAACCCACGCGCTCGTCGTTCGACAGGCCAAAACCCACGACCTCGCCGGGACCGTCCCCAGCAAACGATGCGGCCAGGCGCGCGAGTGTGCGCGCATCCAACGGGTGCTTCATGCGCGACGCCGCGACGATCACCCCGATATCGACGCCGGTATCGCGGGAGGCGGAGCGGGCCTCGTCGATGATGATCTCAAGCGCCGGGGTGATGTCGCCGACGTAGGGCGCGTAGGACGTGGGATCGGCCTGGATCTCCATGCGCACCGAGCCCTCGGCGGCGTCGTCCTCGGCGGCCTCGCGGATCAGGCGGCGCATCGCGGCCTCGGAGCGCACGAGGTGGCGCGCGGAATCGTAGGCGCGCTGGAAACGGAACCACCCGCGCCCGTCGGCCGGCATGGATGCCGCGTCGATGTGCAGTAGGTGAGGGGGCAGCCGAACGCCCTGAGCGCGCGCCATGTCCACCATCGTGCTGGGCCGCATAGCACCCGTGAAGTGCAGGTGCAGGTGGGCCTTGGGGAGAGTCGCGAGGTCACGCCTGCCCGGTGGGGTGGGGCGCGGGGCCGTCAGGTTAGGGACAGCGGGCGCTTCCACGGCCTAGTGCTCCCCGAGCCAGATGATGATGTCACGGATCAGGCCGGGGCCCTCGGGCTCGTTGAGGAGCTCGTGGTACGCGCCGTCGATGATGCGCAGGTGGATGTCGGCGTCCGGGTGCGCCGCGCGTGCCCCGCGCACGAGCTCACGCGAGCCGCGCAGGTCCGCCATCAGGTCGCCGGACCCGTGCATGACGAGCGTCGGGGTGGCCAGGCGGGCGGCGCGCGCGATGACCTCGTCACCCTGAATGATCATGGTCGCGCCCGTCAGGATCGGCACGCCGCCCTTGTAGGTGAGCGGATCCGCGTCGAAGTCGCGCTGGACCTGCGGGTCGCGCGACAGGGGAGAGACCTCCATGTCGGACGCTCCCTTCGCCACGACGAGGCCGGGGCGCAGCCGCGCGATCGGCAGCAGCCTGCGCGCCTGGGAGGGGGAGACATGGGGGAGGGGGCGCAGCGCGGGCGCGGATAGGACGGTGCCGCGCAGCCGCGTCGGGTCGAGGATTGTGGAGGCGGCAGCGATGATGCCGCCCATCGAGTGTCCGAACAGGAACAGGTCTGGCGTGCGCGCGTGGGCGAGGGCCGCCCGGCGCGCGTCGCCGAAGTCGCGGATCAACGCGCCCACGTCCACGCGGGCGCGGGGACCCTCAGAGGTCCCGTGGCCCGCTTGGTCGTAGTAGGCGACGTCGTAGCCGGCGCGGGTGAGCGCACAGCGCAGGTGGGCGTAGCGCCCGCAGTGTTCCGCGTACCCGTGGGCGAGGAGGACCGTCCCGAGGGGAACCTCCTGCGCTGTCCGTTCGAACGAGACGTGCATCAGGCGAAGAGCTCCTGCACGCGGGTGATGCCCTCGACGAGGTCGTCGTCGGCCAGGGCGTAGGAGAAGCGCAGGAAGCCGGAGGGGCCGAAGGCCTCGCCCGGAACCGCCGCGACCTCGACCTCGTCGAGGATGAGGTCGGCGAGTTCGCCCGACGTGTTGGCCACGCGGCCGCGGATCTCGCGACCCAGCAGGCGCTCGACGGAGGGGTAGACGTAGAACGCGCCCTTGGGGGTGGGAACGTCGAAGCCGTCGATCTGGCGCAGCATGTCAACGATCGTGCGGCGGCGGCGGTCGAAGGCAACGCGCATCTCGTCCACGGCGTCCAGGGAACCGGACACGGCGGCGCGCGCGGCCTCCTGGGCGATGTTGTTGACGTTGGAGGTCAGGTGCGACTGGAAGGACAGGGCGGCCTTGATGACGTCGGAGGGGCCGATCATCCAGCCCACTCGCCAGCCGGTCATCGCGTAGGTCTTGGCCACGCCGTTGAGGATGACGGCCTGGTTCGCCAGTTCGGGCACGAGCTTGACGATGTGCGCGCTCTGCGCGTCCTCGTACAGCAGGTGCTCGTAGATCTCATCGGAGATGACCCAGATGCCGTGCTCGAGCGCCCACTGGCCGATCGCGGTCAGCTCCTCGGGCGTGTAGACGCTGCCCGTCGGGTTGGACGGCGAGCACATGAGCAGGACCTTCGTGCGAGGGGTGCGCGCGGCCTCGAGCTGCTCGACGGTCACCTTGTAGTCCTGGTCGGCGCCCGCGAACACCTCGACGGGGGTCGCGCCGGCCAGCTTGACGACCTCGGGGTACGTGGTCCAGTAGGGCGTCGGCAGGATGGCCTCGTCGCCGGGGCCCAGCAGCGCGCCGAAGGCCTGGAAGACGGCCTGCTTGCCGCCGTTGGTGACGACAATGTCGGCGGGGGAGACCTCGTAGCCGGAGTCGCGCAGGGTCTTTTCTGCGATGGCCTCGCGCAGCGCGGGCAGGCCGGCGGCGGGCGTGTAGCGGTGCATCGCGGGGTTGCGCGCGGCCTTGACGGCGGCCTCGACAATGTAGTCGGGCGTGGCGAAGTCGGGTTCGCCGGCACCGAAGCCGATCACCGGGCGGCCGGCGGCCTTGAGGGCCTTGGCCTTCGCGTCCACGGCCAGGGTCGCGGACGGCGTGATGGCGTTGAAACGATCAGAGACACGGGTGCGAGGAGTATTGGTCACCCTTCCATGGTCCCACGTCGCGCGCGCGTGCGACGGGGAGCGTACACGATGCGCGCGTGGGCTACCTCTCATTTACGAGGTCGGGGCTGGTATTGCGCGGCATGTGACCCGCCGACGCGTGTCTCGGTTGGACAAAGCGTCGCCTTATCCACTAATGTTCGTCAGGCAGGTTTTCCTGCGTAGGGCAGTGGCGCAATTGGTAGCGCACCGGTCTCCAAAACCGGCGGTTGTGGGTTCGAGTCCCGCCTGCCCTGCGGATTAGCTGATCATTTTCGTAGGAGGATTCCCATGGCCGATCGTGTTGCCTCGGACGCTGAATCCTCGCGCCGAGATCGCACTAAGAGCGAAGCTACCCGCAAGCGCAGCGCCGCCACCAAGGAGCAGGCGAAGCGTCCCGGATTCTTCGGTGGCATCTGGATCTTCTTCAAACAGGTCATTGACGAAATGAAGAAGGTCACCTACCCCACGGGATCCGAAACCTGGACGTACTTCGTCGTCGTCGTTGTGTTTGTCGCCGCAATCATGCTTTTCGCTGGCCTACTCGACTTCGGATTCGGTAAGCTAAGTGCATTGATCTTCGGCTGAGACCGACGAACCCGCCCGCAGGATGCTGCAGGCGGGTTTCTTCTACGGTCCGGCCCCATTTGCAGGAGGGAAACGTCGTGAGCGACGAAAACTACACCGAGGAACAGGCCTTCGAGGAGCACCAGGAAGAGGTGCAGCAGGAGAGTGCCGAGGCGCTGGCCGACGGAGCCGCCCAGGAAGTCGTCGATGAGGTGACCGAGGAAGTCGCCGAGGAGGAGACCGAATCGGACGACGAGGCCCCTGCCTCGGCCGAAGAGGAAGCGATCGCTAAGCTGCGCCGCAAGCTCTACATGTCTCCCGGCGACTGGTACGTTATCCACACCTACTCCGGCCACGAGCGCAAGGTGAAGGCGAACCTCGAGCAGCGCATCACCACGCAGAACATGGAAGACTACATCTTCGCCGTCGAGGTCCCGGATGAGTACGTCATGGAGTACCGCGGCACCACGAAGAAGCGCGTGCGTCACGTGCGCATCCCCGGATACGCGATTGTCTGCATGGACTTCAACGAGGCCTCGTACCGCGTCGTCAAGGAGACCCCCGCCGTCACCGGCTTCGTGGGCGACCAGCACAACCCCGTGCCGCTCTCGATCGACGAGGTCGTCATGCTCCTGACGCCCAACGTCCTCGAGGAAGCTGCCGAGGCCGCCAAGGATCAGCCCGCACCCGTCCAGGTCGTCCAGACCCAGTTCGAGGTCGGCGAGATCGTCACCGTCACCGACGGACCTTTCGAGACCATGTCGGCCACGATCTCCGAGATCATGCCCGAGACCCAGAAGCTCAAGGTCCTCGTCACCATCTTCGAGCGCGAGACGCCGCTCGAGCTCGGCTTCGACCAGGTGGAGAAGCTCGAGCAGTGACATCACGCACCCGGACTTGGGATCAAGCCCGGAATCGCGTTATGATTTACTTTTGTGTGCGTAGGGCGCACTATGCCCACTGAAACCCAGTGAGCAGCGCCAAACGCTCCGCCTGACCGGCACCCGTCGGTCAGAACTTCAGAAGAAAGACCCGCATTCATGGCACCGAAGAAGAAGGTCACCGGCCTGATCAAGCTTCAGATCGCAGCCGGCGCCGCTACCCCCGCACCGCCCGTCGGCCCCGCTCTGGGCCAGCACGGCGTGAACATCGTCGAGTTCACCAAGGCTTACAACGCGGCCACCGAGTCGCAGCGTGGAAACATCATCCCCGTTGAGATCACCGTCTACGAGGATCGTTCCTTCACGTTCGTCCTCAAGACGCCGCCTGCTGCTGAGCTCATCAAGAAGGCTGCTGGCATCCAGAAGGGTTCCGGCACCCCCAACACCGTCAAGGTTGGTTCGATCACGATGGATCAGGCTCGCGAAATCGGCCAGTCCAAGATGGCTGACCTCAACGCCAACGATGTCGAGGCTGCGGCCAAGATCATCGCCGGCACCGCCCGCTCCATGGGCATCAACGTCGAGGGCTGACCTCAACCAACCCCCCCGTGGTAGGGCAGGCGCTGCCCGACACCCACGACTGCAAGGAGAAGAAGCAGAATGACCAAGCGCTCCAAGAGCTACCGCGCAGCGGCCGAGAAGGTCCACGCGGACGTGCTGTACACCCCCTTCGAGGCCATGAAGCTGGCCAAGGAGACCACCGTCACCAAGTTCGACTCGACCGTTGAGGTCGTCTTCCGACTGGGTGTCGACCCCCGCCAGGCGGACCAGATGGTCCGTGGCACCGTTTCCCTGCCGCACGGCACCGGCAAGACCGCCCGGGTCTTGGTCTTCGCCGTTGGTCCGCGCGCTCAGGAAGCGATCGACGCAGGTGCCGACGAGGTCGGCGGCGACGAGCTCATCGAGAAGGTTGCCAAGGGCTACACCGACTTCGATGTTGCCGTTGCTACCCCCGACCTCATGGGCAAGGTTGGCCGCCTCGGCCGCGTCCTCGGCCCCCGTGGCCTTATGCCGAACCCCAAGACGGGCACCGTGACCATGGACGTCGCGAAGGCCGTCAAGGAGATCAAGGGTGGTCGTATCGAGTTCCGTGTTGACAAGCACGGCAACCTGGCGTTCATCGTCGGCAAGGCGTCTTTCACCGCCGAGCAGCTGACGGAGAACTACGCCTCCGTCCTGGACGAGGTGCTGCGTCTCAAGCCGACCTCCTCGAAGGGCCGTTATCTGATCAAGGGCTCTGTCGCCACGACGATGGGCCCCGGCATCCCCCTGGATGTCACCAAGGTCAAGGACCTCATCGAGAAGTGAGCCTCGCTCGCTGATGAAGCATCCGGGCCCCGCGCAGCGCCGCTGCGCGGGGCCCCGCCTTATTCGTTGTGCGCCGTTACGTGTGCACGCACATGCCGCACGTGCCGACGCAGCGGCAAGAGCCGTGGCGGGGACCTCGCAGCTGTGCGAGTGCGGTGTGAGCGGCGCTCGTTGACGGGCGCAACCCCGGCCTCGTCTGTGATGCTCGCCCTGTTGCTTGCATGCCCATGCTGGGCCTGTTAAGCTGATCCGTGCCGAAGACCGTTGGTGTCCACGCTAGTGGAGGAAAATCCAACGCAGGTGAGTGAGCAGCCCTGTGCTGCAACCGAGCGTATGCCCGACACGATCCTGCGTGTCGGGTTTTTTCTTGCCTACGGTCACGTATCTGGAAGGAGGACCATGGCGAAGTCCGACAAGGTGGCAGCAGTTGCCGAGCTCGTGGAGCGTTTCCGCGCAGCCGACGCTGTCCTGCTGACCGAGTACCGCGGCCTGACCGTCGGCCAGCTCAAGCAGCTGCGTCGCGGCCTGGGCGAGAACGCGACCTACGCCGTGGCAAAGAACACGCTGGCGCGCCTGGCGGCCAAGGAGGTCGGTCTCGACTTCCTGGCTGAGGACCTCAAGGGTCCCACGGCCATCGCTTTCGTCTCCGGCGAGCCCGTTGAGGCTGCCAAGACCCTGCGTGATTTTGCTAAGGACAACCCCGCCCTCGTGCTGAAGTCCGGCGCGATGGACGGCGCTCCCCTGAGCGCCGAGGGTGTCAAGAAGCTTGCCGATCTCGAGTCCCGCGAGGTCCTGCTGGCCAAGGCTGCAGGCGTCCTCAAGGCCAAGATTGGTCAGGCGGCGTTCGCATTCAACGCTCTGCCCGTCAAGGCAGTGCGCACCATCGATGCTCTGCGCGAAAAGCAGGGCGAGGCGGCCTGACGAGACAGGCCATGTTCCACGCCGCCACCCCGGCTGCGTGAAACTACCCAACAATCTGCACTCGTGCAGGCCAATTAGGAAGGATGCCACTCATGGCTAAGCTCTCCAATGACGAGCTCATCGCAGCTTTCAAGGAAATGACCCTCATCGAGCTCTCCGACTTCGTGAAGCTCTTCGAGGAGACCTTCGACGTTGAGGCCGCTGCCCCCGCAGCCGTCGCCGTTGCCGCCCCGGCCGCCGACGCCCCCGCCGCCGAAGAGAAGGACGAGTTCGAGGTCGTCCTCGAGTCCGCCGGTGACAAGAAGATCGCCGTCGTCAAGGTCGTCAAGAACCTGGCCGGCCTGGGCCTCAAGGAAGCCAAGGACCTGGTTGACTCCGCGCCCTCCACCATCTTCCCCGCCGCGAAGAAGGAAGACGCCGAGAAGGCCAAGGCTGAGATCGAAGAGGCCGGCGGCAAGGTCACCCTTAAGTGACTTTCCCCGTCTGAATCGTTCAGACTTCATACCCGACTGGGTAGCGAAAACCCCGTCCCGCATCCGCGGGGCGGGGTTTTCGCATGTCTGGGCGCGTCATGTTGCTTGTGGCGCCACCGGTGTTCTGGGTACCGTAGGGCTCGGCTGATTTTCGACCGTCGCGTGGCCTGCCTTGATGGGCCTGGCCGCTGTGTGTGCTGGTCGGCGGCGGCCCGCCCGCGAGATCGCCACACGCGAGCTTCGCTCGGAGTGGTCGATCTCGAGGCCCGCCCTGGCCCTGCCGCCGCCGACCAGCACCGCGGCCTGGCCCCGCCACCGCCCACGGGCACCGCAGCCAGGCCCTCCGGTCCCTCCGGCGCCCTCCACACCAGTGGGGCTAGGTCGCTGTGAATAGCCCTGCCAGGCCCCTCCGCCGCCCACGGGCACCGCAGTCAGGCCCCCCGGTGCCTTCGGAGCCCTCCACACCAGTGGGACCTGGTGTGCTGATGTTGTTCGGCATGTCTGTTTGAAACCGTCGTCGCCTTTGCTCGCTGGTACATGTGTGGGAGTGAAACCGTCATCGCCTTTGCGGGTGCGAAATGGGTGTTTTTAGTACGTTTTTCGGTCGCAGAGGTGTTGTCGGTTTCAATGGTTGTTGTTTAGGGGTGAGCAGTGGTGATGGCGGTTTCACGTTGGCCTGCATCAGTGGCTGAATCCAGCTGCGTAAGTGGATAGGTTGTTGCTATCTGGATAGGTTGTGAGCATCCGGATAGCTTATTAACCTATCCGGATCGTCGTAACCTATCCGGATCGTCACCTGCCAGGTCAGGGACATCTGCGTGCCCGATCGGCGGGCCCGCGTTCTCTGGCGTGTTTTCACGTGACCGCGACACGGGAACTTTCTTTCGCTTGACCATGACGTGGCGTCAGGGGTCAGAATCGATCTCATGAGCAACGACAGCATTCTCTACACGGTCGGAGAGGTGGCCGAGCGTTTCTCGCTGACTGTGCGGACGCTGCGCCACTGGGAGGCGCAGGGGCTCCTGGCTCCCACCGCGCGGAGCTGGTCGAACTACCGGCTCTATTCGCCTGAGGATTGTGCCCGAGTCCAGAGGATCATCATCTATCGGGCGACGGGCATGAAACTCATAGATATTAAGTCTCTGCTCGATTCTGGAGACACGGCGATTGAACACTTGAAGAGACAAAGAGAAAGCCTTCTTGCTCACCGTCGCGAGACGGACGCAATGATCGAAGCACTAGACATACTTTTGGAGGATGCAATGGATGACAAGGCGCTCACCGTGGAAGAAATCGGGGAGATCTTGGGGGAGGCCAACTTTGCGGCGCACCAGAGCGAGGCCGAGGAGCGCTATGGAGACACCGACGACTGGCGTGAATCGCGTAAACGCACTGCTTCGTGGCACTCTGCTGACTGGCGGCACAATGCCGAGAGATTTCATGACATTGAACGCAGGATGATCGACGCGATTCGTGATGGTGTCGCTCCTGATAGCGAGAGGGTCGCGGGCCTGGTTGAGGAACACAGAGAGGCTCTCAGCGAGTTCTTTCCGGTCACGCCCGCCAAGCACTACATCATGTCTCGCACGTACGTACACGACGAGCGATTCAGCGAACACTACGACTCGCAGCAGGTTGGCTTCGCGCAGTGGCTCGCCGATGCAATCGAGCATGTCGCGAGGCAGCAGGGGGTAGACATCGAGAATCCCACATGGGAGTGAGCGCTCCAGACAAGGAAGTTGGATGTCCGTGACACGCAGCATAGCTGAAGGCTCGTATCTGGCTTGCCAGTTCCGAATAGTCTCTGCTACTATCTTCTCTTGTCGCAATCCTGCGTAGCTCAACGGCAGAGCATCCGACTGTTAATCGGACGGTTACTGGTTCGAATCCAGTCGCAGGAGCAGATGCCCCGAGTTCTCGTGAACTCGGGGCTTTTTGTTGATCGGAGAAGGGGGCCTCATTGGAAGCGATCGCAGGGCATCCCAATGTCGCGTTGCTTATCGCCGTCGTCGCTTTCTACGTCGTCTTGGGGGTCGTCGAGGCTCTACGTGCGCCTAGTAAGCCGAAGTCTCGCCCGCGCGCCCCCAGAGAGAGCGCAGTCGAGCGCGAGGAGCGCATGCGGCGGCGCTACGCTGAGTTTGGGACGCGCTGGCAGGAATGGAACGCGCAACCGCGCGGGCAAGGCGATGAGGATCGCCTCGTGACGGCCGCGAGCCTCTGGGGGCGCCCGGATGCACGGGCTCCTTTCCCTCGGCGCTTCCATGACAGTCAGCTGGGCAAGATCGCGGTCAATAAGCGCAGCTACCTGGCGATGCTGGACGCGCCCGCCGACGCGCTTCAGCCGAGGCACGAGCTTGCCCCGACCTCGTGGGCGCGGCTGCGCTTGGATGTGTGGGCCCTGCACTCCAATGCCGCGCAGAAGCCCCGTCTCATGCGCGTGTGGCTCAGTAGGGATCGTGCGCTCGTGGAGCTGCATAGCACGCGCGTTGTCCAGGTTGACGAGATCCTCCCCAGCGAGGTCGTCGGCTTCGTTCGCGGGTTTACCCGACTGGGCCCGCGCACCGGCACGGTGGATGGTCTGCGCTGGCTACCCGCCGAGACGATGGAGCTGGGGGACAAGCCCCTGTGGAACACGTTCCGCGTGATGCGGGACATCTCCCACGTCGCTCCGAAGGGGTCGACCGTCGCCGATGCCCTGAACGCCGCCGACTTCCATGCCCTCGCCTTCATGGCCTTCCGTGCCGAGAGTGCTTGGAAAGAGCCGTACGCACACCTGCGCGTCCTGGATTGCTCTGGCGTCACCTATCAGGTGGGCGATGCGTTCTCGCTGCAGCTTGATGAGGGGCAGGAGGATCGTGCCTTTCGACGAGGCCGTGGCCGCCCGAGCAGGCGCCGTAGCCTGAGGAGGAGGCGTAGTGCGGTAGATGAGGCGGTTGTATCCACTAGGGATGATCAGCAGGCTCCGGAGCCGCAGGTATCTGAGTCGTCCGACCGTGAACCTGAACCGCTGGCGGACACGGACCTCGCCGTGGTCCCGATCGATCCGCGTGAGGTCCTGTGGGCCGTGGAGAAGATGATCAAGCTGTGAGGGAAGAACTCGTCGAGGCCGTTCTGCGGGTGGTGGAGGAAATTCCCGAGGGGCGAGTGGCCACCTATGGGATGATCGCCCGTGCGGTCGGTACCGGTCCGCGCGTCGTGGGGCGGATTATGCACGACTGGGGAGGTGGGGTCCCGTGGTGGCGCGTCGTGAACGTTCACGGAACTTTTCCGACAACTGTGCGAGGTGAGGGATTTTTCGAGTGGGAACGAGAGGGGATCCCTCACGATTCGACACGCGGAAAGGTACTGATCAAAGACTGTGTGGTCGAGCAGGAGTGGCTGGATGCTGTCGCGCATTCCATCCTTGAAAATCTGCGCGATCATGCGGAAATGTCAGACTAAATCGTCCTGACATTCGGTTACGATTTGATTACGTGCAAAGATATTTGGGTCGCGCGGGCCACCGTGATGCTCTACTCTTAAGGGGACGCCAAAGAGGGCGATTCTCCGGAACAGTGACCGTTAGCGTTAACGATGCCGGGGAAGCAAACTCCAGAAACAGAGAAGTTACTGGTACCCAAGGGGTGAGAAGTGACGAACTTACTAGAGCTAAAGGGGATCTCAAAGACGTTCCCCGGTGTGAAGGCGCTGTCCGACGTGGACCTCGACCTTCGACCCGGTGAAGTCTTGGGTCTCTGCGGTGAGAACGGAGCGGGCAAGTCCACGCTCATGAAGGTGCTCACCGGTATCCACAAGTCCGACCCGGGCGGCGAGATCTGGCTGCAGGGGGAGAAGGTCGACATCCAGTCGCCGGAGCACGCACGTGACCTCGGCCTGTCGATCATCCACCAGGAACTCAACATCGTTCCTGACCTGACCGTCGCCCAGAACCTGTACATCGGTCGACCCGGCACGTCCAAGTTTGGCTACGTCGACGACCGCAAGATGGTTCGTGATGCGCGCGAGCTTTTCGAGCGCCTCAACATGAACATCGATCCCACCGCCTACTGCCGCGACCTGCCGGTTGCGCGCCTGCAGATGGTGGAAATTGCGCGCGCGCTGTCCTTCGATTCGAAGATCCTGGTCATGGATGAGCCCACGGCTCCGCTGACCACGACTGAGACCGAGTCTCTCTTCGAGCTGGTGCGCGACTTCGTGTGCCCGACGACCGGCCTGATTTTCATCACGCACCGTATGCCCGAGCTCACCGAGCTCACCAACCGCATCTCGGTCCTGCGCGATGGCAAGTACATCGGCACGGTGGACACGGCCTCGACGCCCATGAGCGAGGTCGTCAAGATGATGGTCGGCCGCGAGGTTCCCGCCGACGCGCGTCCCACGACCAAGCCGCTCTCCGACGAGGCCATCCTGCGCGTCGAGCACCTCTCGACCGTCAAGGTCGTCCACGACGTGTCCTTCGAGGTCAAGAAGGGCGAAATCTTCGGGTTCGCGGGACTGGTCGGCGCCGGCCGCACCGAGGTCGCCCGAGCCCTGTTCGGCGCTGACCCCCACACCGCGGGCGACATCTACGTCCACGGCAAGAAGGTGACGATCAAGGGCGCGAACGATGCCGTGAAGAACGGCATCGGCTACCTGTCCGAGGACCGCAAGCAGTACGGCCTGCTCCTCGACAAGGACCTGTCCTTCAACACGGGCATGGCCGCCATGGACCACTTCACGAACGCATCGGTCGTTGCGACCAAGAAGCTGCGTGATGTCGCCAAGGATTACGTGGCGAAGCTGCGCACGCGTACCCCCAGCGTCGATGTCGAGGTCCGCAGCCTCTCCGGCGGCAACCAGCAGAAGGTCGTCGTGGCCAAGTGGCTGGAGCGCGACGCCGACATCCTGATCTTCGACGAGCCGACCCGCGGCATCGACGTGGGCGCGAAGGATGAGATCTACACGCTGCTTGAGGAGCTGGCGAAGCAGGGGAAGGCGATCATTGTGATCTCCTCGGAGCTGCCCGAGGTCCTGCGTCTGGCGAATCGCATCGCCGTCATGGCCCACGGCCGCATTATCGGCACCCTCGACAACGAGGAAGCCACCCAAGAAAACATTATGGAACTGGCCACCGTCGGCCAGGAAGAAGCGAACGGAGTACACGCGTGAGCACCGCCGTCGTCGATAACAAGGGCCTGGAGGCGCCGTCGTCTTTCAAGACCTTCATGAAGAACAACATGCAGCTGCTGCTCGTGACGCTGGCGCTGCTGGTCGTTCTGGCATTCTTTAGCTTTGCAGTGCCCAACTTCGCGTTCGTGAATCGTGAGGTCTACCTGGGCATCGTCCTTCAGTCGGCCTACACGGGCGTCATGGCGCTCGGCGCAACATTCGTGATCGCCACGTCGGGCATCGACCTCTCCGTCGGTACGGGCCTGAGCCTCGTGGCCGTTATGGCCGGTGTCTTCCTCGCGGGCGACAAGATGAACCTGCCGCTCGGCCTCGGCCTCGTTCTGACGCTGCTCGTCGGTATGGCGATCGGCCTGGTCAACGGCCTCAACGTGTCGATCCTGGGCCTGCCGCCCTTCATCGCAACGCTCGCGATGATGATGGTCGCCCGAGGCCTGGCGCTGATCATCTCCGACAAGGCCTCGATCTCCATCGCCAACCCCGGCTACAAGTACATTGCCTCCGGCATGCCCATCCCTTACGTTGCCAACGCTGTCATCATCTTCGTGGTCCTCACGGTCGTGGCGACCTTCCTCATGAACAAGACGCTGCTGGGCCGCTACGCGCTGGCGATCGGCTCCAACGAAGAAGCGACGCGCCTGTCCGGCGTCAACGTCCGCCTGTGGAAGATCATCATCTACGTGGTCGCAGGTGCGTTCATGGCTATCGGTGCCATCCTGTACTCGGCTCGTAACGGCCTTGTCCAGCCCGCTGAGGGTGTGGGCATGGAGCTCAACGTCATCGCCGCAGCCGTCATCGGCGGTACCTCCCTGTCGGGTGGCCGCGCCTCGATCCCCGGCGCTCTGGTCGGCGCGATCCTCATGGAGACCCTCAAGAAGGGCCTGACGATGATGGGTATCGCCGCCGAATGGCAGTTCGTCGTCACCGGTATCGTCCTGCTCCTCGCGGTCGTTATCGACAACCTGCGTCGCATCCGCGAGAACGCAGCCTGATTCTTACCCATTCAATTCACCCATCGTGGACCGACGTCGGTTCACACACACCAAGGGCGGGAATGACCCCGCCACCCCACGAAAGGAAAACCAATGCGCCCCATCGGACGTATCTTCGCCGCCGCTGCCGTCGGCTCCATGGCCCTGGGCCTGGCTGCCTGCACGACCTCAACGGACTCCTCCTCATCTTCCGACGCCAAGCCCAGCGCGTCCTCCGGCTCCGCCAAGGTTGACACCTCCGGCAACGCCCAGGATTGGGAGAAGGCCGCGGTCAAGGGTGACGGCACCAAGACCATCTACCTGGTCTCCAAGGGCTTCCAGCACCGCTTCTGGCAGGCCGTGAAGGAAGGCGCCGAGCAGGCCGGCGAGGAGCTGGGCTACAAGGTGAACTTCGTTGGCCCGCAGGACGAGACCAAGGTGACCGAGCAGACCGACCAGCTGAAGTCCGCTCTGGACTCCGGCCCGGCCGCCATCGGCTTCGCCGCCCTCGACTCGAAGGCTGCCGCCGACCTCCTGAACGAGATCAATAGCAAGGGCATCCCGGTTGTCGCCTTCGACTCCGGTGTTGAGTCCGACATCCCCGTCACCACCGTCCAGACGGACAACAAGGCCGCCGCTGCCGAGGCCGCCAAGCACATGATCGAGCTGCTCAAGGACAAGAAGGGCTCGGTCGGCATGGTTTGCCACGACTCGACCTCCACCACGGGCAAGCAGCGCTGCGAGGGCTTCAAGGAGTACTTCACGGCCAACGCTCCCGCCGGCCTGAAGCTCCTCGACGAGCAGATCGCCGGTGAGGTCACCAAGGCCGCCGACACCTCGCTGTCCATCATCCAGGCCAACTCCGACATCGTCGGCATGTACGGCTCCAACGAGGCCGCTGCCTCCGGCATCGTCCAGGGTGTTGCTGAGTCCGGTAAGGACGTCACCGTCGTCGGCTTCGACTCGGGCAAGACCCAGATCGACGCGATCAAGGGTGGCACCGAGGCCGGCGCTGTAACCCAGTCGCCCGTCAAGATCGGCTACTACACGGTCAAGGCTGCGGTTGCCGCGCTGAACGGCGCTGAGCTGCCCAAGGTCATCGACTCGGGCTTCGCCTGGTACGACAAGACCAACATCGACAGCGCTGAGATCAAGGCGAACCTGTACGAGTGAGCCGTTAGCTCCATCGGGCACGAGGCCGGGGCCGGGGACGTGACAAACTGAACCGGTGGCCCGCCGCGGGTCCCGCACCACTCACGTGGGGCGGGACCCGCGGACCCGGCACTTTTTTGTTCAAAGGATCCGAGGGGGCGTGCGCCCCCGCGCTCCCGACATCGACGTCATCATGAGGGATGAAGGAATAATGACAAACCACCCCCGCATCGGAATCCGCCCCACTATTGACGGCCGCCGCAAGGGCGTTCGTGAGTCGCTCGAAGAGCAGACCATGAACATGGCGAAGTCCGTCGCCGAGCTTTTCACCTCCAACCTGCGTTACCCGGACGGCGCCCCCGTCGAGGTCGTCATCGCTGACACCACGATCGGCCGCGTCCACGAGGCCCAGGCCTGCGCCGCCAAGTTCCGCGAGAACAACGTCGGCCTGACCGTGACGGTCACCCCCTGCTGGTGCTACGGCACCGAGACCACCGACATGGATCCCGCGATGCCGCACGCCATCTGGGGCTTCAACGGCACTGAGCGCCCCGGTGCCGTGTACCTTGCCGCCGCCCTGGCAGGCCACGCTCAGATCGGTATCCCCGCCTTCGGCATCTACGGCGAGCACGTGCAGGACGCTGACGACACCTCCATCCCCGAGGACGTGCGCACCCGCCTCCTCGACTACGCGACCGCCGGTCTGGCCGTCGCTCAGATGAAGGGCGAGGCCTACCTGTCCATGGGCTCCGTCTCCATGGGTATCGCCGGCTCTGTCGTGAACCCCGACTTCTTCGGCTCCTACCTCGGCATGCGCAACGAGTACATCGACATGTCCGAGTTCACCCGCCGCATCGATGAGGGTATCTACGACCCCGAGGAGTACGAGAAGGCGTACCAGTGGATCCGCGAGAACTTCACGCAGGGCAAGGATTGGAACCCGCCGGAGTGGCAGTACCCGGAGAAGCACGAGGACTGGTGGAAGTTCGTCACCAAGATGACGCTCATCGCCCGCGACCTCATGCACGGCAACCCGCGCCTGGCCGAGCTGGGCTTTGAGGAAGAGGCTGGCGGCCACGGTGCCATCGCGGCAGGCTTCCAGGGCCAGCGTCAGTGGACCGACCACTTCCCCAACGGCGACGTTCTGGAGACCATCCTCAACACGAACTTCGACTGGACCGGTATCCGCCAGCCCTCCGTCGTGGCCACCGAGAACGACTCGCTCAACGGCGCCTCGATGCTGTTCGGCTACCTCCTGACGAACACGCCGCAGATCTTCTCCGACGTTCGTACCTACTGGAGCGCCGAGTCCATCGAGAAGGCCACCGGTTGGAAGCCCGAGGGCCGCGCTGCCGCCGGTCTGCTCGACCTGCGTAACTCCGGCTCGACCACGCTGGACGGCGCCGGCAAGGCTGTGCGCGACGGCAAGAACGTCATCAAGCCCTGGTATGAGCTGACCGAGGAGGACCGCGACGCCACGCTCAAGGCCACGACCTTCCACCCGGCTTCAACCGGTTACTTCCGTGGCGGCGGCTTCTCGACCCACTTCCGCACCTCCGGCGAGATGCCCGTGACGATGTGCCGCCTCAACCTGGTGCGCGGCCTCGGACCGGTTCTGCAGATCGCCGAGGGCTACACGGTCGAGCTGCCCGACGAGGTCGCTTTCACCATCGAAGAGCGCACCAACATCGAGTGGCCCACCACCTGGTTCGTCCCGAACCTGACGGGTGAGGGCGCGTTCAAGAGCGTCTACGACGTGATGAACAACTGGGGCGCTAACCACGGCGCGATCTCCTATGGCCACATCGGCGGTCAGCTCATCACGCTGGCCTCGATGCTGCGCATCCCGGTCAACATGCACAACGTCCCCGAGGAGCGGATCTTCCGTCCCAAGGCGTGGTCGCTGTTCGGCACTGAGTCCCTCGAAGGCGCGGACTTCCGCGCCTGCGAGACCTTCGGTCCGATGTACCGCTGATGCAACCACCGGTCGGGCTCGGGTGTCCTCTCTCCCCGAGCCCGACCGGGCTCGCCCCCGCGAGGGGCAGCACCACCGGGATCCGGCCCCGGCCTCGCCGATGAGGAAAGCCGCACGAGAACCCAACGATGGGACGCGCCGCGCGAGGGCGTTTTGAGCAGGAGACCTTCAATGACCACCGTACTTGCTGTTGACCTTGGATCTGCATCCGGACGAGTCCTCGCCGGAACGCTGCACGACGGACGCATCGACGTCACCGATATCCACCGCTTTAAGCACGAGGCCCGCCGCCGCGAAGACGGTACCCTCACGTGGGACGTGGCCACGATGGAGGCCGAGACGATCATCGGCCTGAAGAAGGCCCTCGAGCAGTTCCCGGACGCCCGCGCGGTCTCCATTGACACGTGGGGCGTGGACTGGGCCCCCCTCGATGAGAACGGCGAGCTTGTCGGCGATGTCGTCGCCTACCGCGACGAGCGCACCTCCCGCACCCTTGACGCTTTCCGTGATCGCATCGGCGACCGTGAGTTCTTCGACCTGACCGGCAACCAGCCGGCCACCATCAACACGGCGAACCAGATCTTCGCTTACATGCAGGAAAACCCCGCCGACGCGCAGCGCGTCGCCGCGGCCCTTTTCCTGCCCGACTACTTTGCGTACCGACTCACCGGCGTCGTCGGCTGGTCGCGCACGATCGCCTCGACCTCGGGCCTGCTCACCCCGGGCGGCGGTGACTTCAACGATGAGGTCTTCACCCGTCTCGGTATCCCGCGCGGCTGGTTCGGTGAACTTGCCGCCGACCGCACGGTCGTCGGCCCCTGCACTGTTCCCGGCCTCGAAACCCTCACCGTTGTGCGTGGTGGTGCCCACGATTCCGCCTGTGCCGTCCACGGCCTGCCCATTGAGGAAGGTAAGCGCGCCTACTTCCTGTCCTGCGGCTCATGGTCCGTCCTCGGTGCCATCGAGGACCAGCCCCTCATGAGCGATGCCGCCTTCGACCTCGGCATTACGAACGAGGGCCGCACGGACGGGGGAGTGCGTCCCCTCTTCAACATCACGGGCATGTGGATCCTCCAGGAGATTCAGCGTCAGTGGGAGCGCGAGGGCACGCCCACCGACACCGACGAACTGGTCGCCCAGGCGCGCGAGCTGCCCGCCGCCTCCGGTGTGTTTGACCCTGACGAGGAAGCCTTCGCCACCCCCGGTGACATGCAGCGCAAGATCGACGAGGCCCTGGACGCCCAGGGTGCGGCCCGTCCCGACTCCATGGCAGGCTACGTGCGCGTCATCATCGAGTCCTTCGCCCGCCGCTACGCCCGCGCGATCGGCGAGCTGACCGAGGCTACCGGAAAGGCCCCCGACCAGCTCAACCTCGTGGGCGGCGGCGCGCGCAACCGCCTCCTGTGCGACCTGACCGCCCAGATCTCGGGAGTCACTGTCGTGCGCGGCCCCATCGAGGCCTCGACCTTCGGCTCCCTCCTCGCCCAGCTCGAAACCATCGGCGCTCTCGCTGAGGAAGATCGCGCTTCCGTCATCGCAGCCAGTGCAGCGACTCATGTCCACGTCCCGACCCGCAGCTAAGAAGGTCTCCCTCGCCGACATCGCGCGGCGTGCAGGCGTCTCGACCAACACGGTCTCGCGCGTCGTGCGCGGGGACCCGGAGGTCTCCGAAAAGACGCGTGCGCGCATTGCGAAACTCGTCGAGGAGCTGGGCTACGTGCCCAACTACGCGGCGCGCGCGCTCGCGGCCAAGCGCACCAACGTCCTTCACGTCGTCTTGGCGGCGCCCATGTTTCATGGACACGGGCGTGTGCTGCTGTCGATCCTGAACGCCTCGTCGCAGGCCGGGTATCACGTGTCCCTGTCCTACGCGTACGGGCCCGACGGTCAGCTGCGCAGCGACTTCGCGCCCTTCGACGTCGACGGTGCCATCATCCTGGGCGGACAGGACCCGACGATCGATGTCGCGATCGAATCGGGGAGGCGCTTCCCGACCGTCCTCGTTCTGACGAGCGAAAAGGGCCTCGACGGCATCTCGACCGTCGCTGTCGATAACGTGCGTGGGGCGCGCCTGGCCACCGAGCACCTGCTCGCCCAGGGACTGACCGACGTCGTGCACATCTCGGGTCCGGCTGGCTGGTCGGACGCGCAGATGCGTAGGCTCGGCTACGAGCAGGCGTGTCAGGCCTACGACATCGAGCCCGTCGTGCTCCAGCCCGACTCATGGGACTCTCGCGATGGCTACGACGTCATGCGCGCGGCCGGTCGTCTGCCCCAGGGCATCCAGACCGCGAACGACCAGCTGGCCCTCGGTGCCATGCGCTACATCTACGAGCGCGGGGGAGTGGTGCCTCGCGACGTGCGGGTCGTCGGCTTCGACGACATCGACGGTGCGGACTCCTACGCACCTCCGCTCACGACAATCCACCAGCCCTTCGATCGCCTGGGACGCACCGCAGTGCGCCTCGTGCGCTCGCTCATGGGCGGCGGTCCCTCTCAGGACATCGTCCTCGACCCCGAGCTGGTCATCCGGGCCAGTTCACACCTGTAAGAAAGGCACGTTCATGCTCTATGGACCTATGACGCACCCGCAGTTCCTGCGCGCGCTCGCGGCCGCCGGCCACGGCTCGAAGATTCTGCTGGCGGACGCGAACTACCCCCACACGACGGGTATGAACCCGCGCTGCGAACTTATTTCGCTCAACCTTGCCCCGGGGCTCCTCAATGTTAGTCAGGTTCTCGATGTCCTCAAGCGCACGATTCCGATCGAGCGCGCAGAGATCATGACCCCGGCCCCCGACGCTGATCCGGTGGAGATTCCGATCCACGACGAGTTCCGCGCTGCTCTGCCCGGCGTGGAGTTCGGCGAGATTTCGCGCTGGGACTTCTACGATGCCGCGCGCGACGAGAACGTTGGCATCATCGTAGCGACGGGCGAGCAGCGCCTGTACGGCAACCTGCTCCTGACGGTCGGCGTTCGTCAGCCCGGGGAGTAAAACCCGTTTGCCGCTCCAGGGCGCGCCTTGTTGGATCGGTGACGAGCGCTTTCGTTTCGTTTTCGTTTTAACTGGATGGTGGCTCCGGGGTGTGGGCGAGAGTTTCATAGCTGGTGGGTGGCTCGAGGGAGTCACCCACCAGTGCATTTATCCTTGTAATATCATCGATTTTCAGAGAATGAGCAGCGTTGCTTTGAACGTTTGTGCGCGGTGGGCGCACACGTGTGAATGTTCTTCTCGTGATGTTGCATACTTTCGTTTAAATGACTATTCTTTCCTTAACGAAAGTGAAAGCGACAAAGATTGTCGCTTCGACATAAGGAGGTGAGCCCATGGGACGTGCAGAAGAACGCACGAACTACATCCTGGATCGCCTCGCCCGGGAGGGTGAGGTGAGCGTCGCGCAGCTTGCCTCCGATCTGGGCGTTTCGCCCGTCACGGTGCGCGCTTCGCTCAAGTCTCTCGACGAGCAGGGCTACCTCGTGCGCACGCACGGAGGAGCGCGTCCCACCACCTTCCGCAACATTCACCTGCGCCAGAACGATCGTGTTGAGATCAAGGAGCGCATCGCTCGCGCCGCTGCCGACATGATTCACGATGACGATCGCATCATGATCGAGGCCGGCACCACCTGCGCCCTCATCGTCAAGTACCTCACCGGCAAGCGCGGGGTTCAGGTCCTGACTAACTCCGTGCTCGTCTTCGCCAACGCCCGCTCCAACCCGAACCTCAACATCACGCTGACGGGTGGGCACTTCCGCGCCGAGTCCGAGTCCCTCGTGGGCCCGGTCGCCGAGCGCGCCATCAATGACTTCAACGCACGCGTCGCGTTCCTCGGGACCGACGGGTTCAGTGTTGATCGGGGCTTGACCACCCAGCTCGTAGAAGGCGGACAGGTCGGCTCCATTATGCGCACCCGCGCACAAGAGACGTGGCTGCTCGCCGACTCCTCCAAGTATGGGGAAGCCGGCTTTGTCAGCTTCATGGGGATCGACGAGGTCACCGGAATCATCACCGACGATGAGATCCCCGAAGAATCCATCAAGGAATTGGCCGAGCGCACGAAGCTGCGCATCGTCTAGGAGGAATTACATGGCCACCATCGTGGTGATGCCCCAGCTGGGCAACTCTGTTGAGTCATGCATCATCGTCGAGTGGATGATCGCAGAAGGCGACACCGTCTCCGTCGACCAGACGCTCGCGTCCATCGAGACCGACAAGTCGACCATGGAGGTGCCCTCGACCGCCGAGGGTACCGTCCTGAAACTCCTGTGGGAGGAAGGCGACGAGGTTCCCGTGAAGGATCCGCTCATCATCGTCGGTGAGCCCGGGGAGGACATCTCCGGCCTCGTTCCCGGTGGCGACGGCACCCCCGCCGAGGCCGATGCTCCCGCCGAGCAGGCAGCCGCCCCCGAGGCCGCTGCCCCCGCCTTCGCGACCGAGCGCGCCACCGGCGCTGTCTCCCCGCGCGCCCGCGCCCTTGCCGCGTCGAACGGTGTCGACGCTTCGGCCATCACCGAGGGCTCCGGACCCCACGGCCGCGTCATCGAGCGTGACGTCGCCGCCGCGATCGCTGCCGGCCCCGTCCTGACCTCCGCCGCGCGCGCCGCCGGCGTGAGCGCCACCGAAGGCACCGGCATCGGTGGCCGCGTGTCCGTCGCCGACGCCGGCCGCACCGCCGAGGCCGCGCCCGCCGTCGCCGTCGCAGCCCCCGCCGCGGCCGCTGACTTCCCCGGCGCCTCGACCTCCGCCCCGCTCAAGGGCGTGCGCAAGGTCGTCGCCAAGCGCATGATGGAATCCCTGACCTCCACCGCGCAGCTGACCCTCAACACGACGGCCAACGCCGCCGGCATCCTCGCGATGCGCAAGAAGGTCAAGAACGCCGACGAGTCCCTGGGCCTGAACAAGATTACGCTCAACGATCTGGTGTGCTTCGCCGTGTCGCGCACCCTGCTCAAGTACCCCGTGTTCAACGCTCACCTCGAGGACGGCGTCCTCACGCAGTTCGAGCAGGTCCACCTCGGCTTCGCGTGCGACACCCCGCGCGGCCTCCTCGTCCCCGTCATCCGCTCCGCGCAGGCCCTGGGCCTCAAGGCGTTCTCCGACGAGGCCAAGCGCCTCGCCGGCGGCGCGATCGACGGCTCCCTGTCGCCCGACTTCCTGAGCGGCGGCACCTTCACGGTCTCCAACATCGGTTCCTTCGGCATCGAGACCTTCACCCCCGTCATCAACCTGCCCCAGACGGCCATCCTGGGCGTCGGCACGATCACCCCGCGCCCGACCGTGACCGCCGACGGCTCGATCGGTGTGGAGCAGCGCCTCAACCTGTCGCTGACGATCGACCACCAGGTCATCGACGGCGCGGACGGCGCCCGCTTCCTGCGCGACCTGGTCGCCGCCATCGAAAACATCGACGTGACCGTTCTGGCCTGAGGAAAGAGGAATACTCATGAGTGACACGCATTTTGACGTCATCGTCCTCGGTGCGGGCCCCGGCGGCTACCTCGCTGCCGAGCGCCTCGGACACGCGGGCAAGAAGGTCGCCCTCGTTGAGGAGCAGTACCTGGGCGGCACCTGCCTGAACGTGGGCTGCATCCCCACCAAGACCCTGCTCAACGGCGCGAAGAACTACCTGCACGCCAAGGAAGCCAGCCAGTTCGGCGTGGACGCCCAGGGCGTGGCCGTCAACTGGACGCAGATGCAGGCCTGGAAGGATCAGGTCGTGGGCGGCCTGGTCGCCGGCGTCGCAGCCACCGAGCGCAAGGCAGGCGTGACCGTCATCAACGGACGAGGCCACCTGGATGCCCCCGGTCGCGTGACCGTCGAGGGCACGACCTACACCTCGGACCACGTCATCATCGCCACGGGCTCCGTGCCGGCCATGCCCCCGCTGCCCGGCACCCAGGACAACCCCGCGCTGGTCGACTCCACGGGCATCCTTTCGCTGCCCGAGGTCCCCTCCCGCCTCGCGATCATCGGCGGCGGCGTCATCGGCGTTGAGTTCGCCTCCCTGTACTCCACCCTCGGCTCCCAGGTGACCGTCATTGAGATGGCCCCCGAGATCCTGCCCTTCATGGACGACGACCTGGCCGCAAAGGCCCGCGCCGCGATGAAGGACGTGACCTTCGAGCTGGGCTGCCGCGTCGAGTCCCTCGATGGCGGCACCGTCCACTACTCCAAGGGCGAGGAGAAGCTGAGCGTCGAGGCCGACGTGGTCCTCATGGCCGTCGGCCGCCGTCCCGCGACGGCGGGTTGGGGCGCGCAGGAGGCGGGCCTCGAGATCAACCGCGGCATCGTCGTCGACGACACGATGCGCACCAACCTGCCCAACGTGTGGGCCATCGGCGACGTCACCGGACGTTCCCTCCTGGCGCACGCCGCCTACCGCATGGCGGAGATCGCCTCGGCGAACATCCTTGACCCGACCGCGAAGAAGCGCGGCGAGGTCATGCGCTGGCACACCGTCCCGTGGGCCGTCTTCTCGATCCCCGAGGCCGCCGGGGTCGGTCTGACCGAGTCCGCCGCCAAGCGCGAAGGCCGCGAGGTCCTCGTCGCCAAGGTTCCCGCCCTCATGTCCGGCCGCTTCATTGCGGAGAATGGCTTCAAGGCCCCCGGCGAGGCGAAGATCCTCGTTGACCCGAAGACCCACCAGGTGCTCGGCATCCACGTGCTGGGTGCGTACGCCGCCGAGATGATCTGGGGCGCTCAGGCCGTCCTCGAGATGGAACTGACGGTCGAGGACCTGCGCCAGGTCGTCTTCCCGCACCCCACGGTCTCCGAGGTCATCCGCGAAGCCGCGTGGGCCGTCAAGCTCTAACGAACATCCCCTACGTCAAGGAAGAGTAGAAAAATGACTCAGTCTCTTATCATCGACCCCAATGAGGTGCGTCGCCCCGGGTACGTGAAGTTCCCCGAGGTCCCCGTCAACCAGTACACCTTCGACCGTGACACCGAGATCGCCCGCTACGGCGAAAAGGGCATGGTCCAGATGCTCCACGACATGATCGTCGTGCGCACCTTCGAGTCGATGCTCGACTCGATCAAGAAGACCGGTGCCTGGCAGGGCATCGAGTACAACCACCGCGGCCCCGCCCACCTCGGCATCGGCCAGGAGAGCGCCTACGTCGGCCAGAGCTACGTGCTGTCGCCCGATGACTTCATCTTCGGCTCCCACCGCTCCCACGGCGAGATCCTCGCCAAGTGCTACTCGGCCATGCACCAGATGGACGAGGGGCAGCTTGAGGGCATCATGAAGGGCTTCCTCGGCGGCGAGACCCTGTCCTACGCCGAGAAGATCGACTACAAGGACACGAAGGACCTCACCGAGAACTTCATCCTCTTCGGTGCCCTCGCCGAGATTTTCGCCCGCAAGTCCGGTTTCAACCGTGGCCTGGGCGGCTCGATGCACACCTTCTTCCTGCCCTTCGGCTCCTACCCGAACAACGCGATCGTCGGTGGCTCCGCCCCCATCGCGAACGGCGCGGCCCTGTTCAAGCGCATCAACCGCAAGCCCGGCATTGTCGTCTCGAACGTCGGTGACGCCGCCCTGGCCTGTGGTCCCGTGTGGGAGGCCATGAACTTCGCGTCGATGGACCAGTTCCGCTCGCTGTGGCGCGAGGAGGACGGTGGCAACCCGCCGATCCTGTTCAACTTCTTCAACAACTTCTACGGCATGGGCGGCCAGACGTTCGGCGAGACCATGGGCTATGAGATCCTCGCCCGCGTGGGCGCGGCCCTCAACCCCGAGGCCATGCACGCCGAGCGCGTCGACGGCCTCAACCCGCTGGCGGTCGCGGATGCGACCACCCGCAAGAAGAAGATTCTCGAGGAGGGCCGCGGCCCCGTCCTCATGGACACCATCACTTACCGCTTCTCCGGTCACTCGCCGTCGGACGCCTCCTCGTACCGCACGAAGGAAGAGGTCGAGCTGTGGGAGCAGGTGGACTGCATCAAGGAGTACTCCAACCTGCTGATCTCCAACGGCCTGACCACGCAGGACGAGATCGACGGCTACACGGCCTCGCTGACCGAGAAGCTCGTCAAGGTCCTCAAGCTCTCGATCGACGACGAGGCCACGCCGCGCGTCGCCGACGGCTACATCGACTCCGTCATGTTCTCCAACGAGAAGGTCGAGGCCTTCGACGACGCGACCCCCGAGATTGACCTCGAGGACAACCCGCGTGTCAAGGCTCTGGCCAAGAAGGTGCGTACCTCCGTCGACGCCAGCGGCAAGCCCGTCTCCAAGATGCGCATGTACCAGTTCCGTGACGGCCTGTTCGAGGCCATGCTGCACCGCTTCAAGACGGATCCGACGATGGCCGCATGGGGCGAGGAAAACCGCGACTGGGGCGGTGCCTTCGCCGTCTACCGTGGCCTGACCGAAGCCCTGCCTTACCGTCGCCTCTTCAACTCGCCCATCGCCGAGGCCTCGATCGTGGGCGCCGGCGTTGGATACGCGATGGCCGGTGGCCGCGCGGTCGTTGAGCTCATGTACTGCGACTTCCTGGGCCGCTCCGGTGACGAGGTCTTCAACCAGATGGCCAAGTGGCAGTCGATGAGCGCCGGCCTGCTGAAGATGCCTCTCGTCCTGCGTGTGTCCGTGGGTTCGAAGTACGGCGCTCAGCACTCCCAGGACTGGAGCGCGCTCGTCGCTCACATCCCGGGCCTGAAGGTCTACTTCCCGACGACCCCGACCGACGCTAAGGGCATGCTCAACCTGGCGCTCGCCGGAACCGACCCGGTCGTGTTCCTCGAGAGCCAGAAGCTCTACGACAAGGGCGAGGACTTCGAGCCCGGCGGCGTGCCCGAGGGCTACTACGAGACCGAAGAGGGCGAGCCGGCGATCCGCCGCGAGGGCACCGACATCACGATCGCCGCCTACGGCGCGACCGTGTACAAGGCGCTTGAGGCCGCGGACGTCCTGGCCGAGAAGTACGGACTGAGCGCCGAAGTCATCGACCTGCGCTTCGTCGCCCCGCTCAACTACGACAAGCTCATCGCATCCGTGAAGAAGACCGGTCGCCTGGTCCTCACCTCGGACGCCGTTGAGCGCGGCTCCTTCCTCAACACGGTTGCCGCCAACGTGCAGACCCTGGCCTTCGACGCGCTCGACGCGCCGATCGCCGTCGTCGCCTCGCGCAACGGCATCACGCCCGGACCCGAGATGGAGTCGTACTTCTTCCCGCAGGTCTCCTGGATCCTCGACGCGATTCACGAGCGCATCCTCCCGCTGCCCGGCCACGTGCCCACCACGAAGCACGCGACCGAGGCCGAGATCGCGCGCCTGAACCGCGCGGGCCTCTGAGGCATTGGGGGCGGGCTGTTCCCCTTTCCGGCCCGCCCCCGTCCTTGGCTCGCACTCCCTGACGCGAGCCCGCGAGGCCGGGGCCACACTCCTCCTCACCGTGCCCCGGCCTCGCCCACATACTTGTTTCATCACCGTTTTTCTCCACCCAACGAAGAGATGGCAGAACCCATGGACAACACCAACGACCCGGCTTCCACCCCGGTCCAGCGCATCGAGGCGCTGCGCGCCGGCGTGGCCGACGAGCACTTCCCCAGCTGGGTGCCCGAGTCGAACAACCACATCCACACGTGCTTCTCGTTCAGCCCCTACACGCCCACCCACGCCGCGCTGCTCGCGCGCCGCAACGGCCTGCGCGTCGTCGGCTCGGTCGACCACGACTCGATCGGTGCCGCCGCTGAGATGAGCGAGGCCACCCGCATCCTGGGCATGGGTTCCGTCACCGGTTTTGAGATTCGCGCCCGCTTCGGCGAGGGAACGCCGCTCGCGCAGCGCAAGCTCAACAACCCCGACTCTGTGGGCGTCGCCTACATGACGGTGCAGGGCGTGCCCGCCCCGGCCCGCGAGAAGGTCGCCGAGTGGCTGGCTCCCAAGCGCGCTGCCCGCCTTGAGCGCACCCTGGCGATGGCGCAGCGCGCCAACAAGATCCTCACTGACCTGGGCCTGGAGCCTTTCGACCCGCGCTCCGACATGGTTGGCATCTCGCAGTACGCCAATGGCGGCGGGATCACCGAGCGCCACCTGCTGGCCGCTATGGCCTCGGCCCTGATCCGCGGTTTTGGCCGTGGCCCCGCTCTGGTCCAGGGCCTGGACTCGATGGGCGTCGAGATCCCCGAGTCCCTCGCTCGCGTCCTGTCCGACGCCGACAACCCGCATCTCATGTACGACCTGCTGGGTGTCCTGAAGGCCAACTACCTGGATCGCATCTACATCCAGCCCACCGACGAGCTGCCCAGCGCCGCCGAGGTCGTCGAGTTCGCCGACTCGGTTGGTGCGATCGCCACCTACGCCTACCTGGGCGACGTGTCGGCCTCGCCGACGGGCGACAAGAAGGCCGAGAAGTTCGAGGATGACTTTCTCGATGAGCTCTTCGAGTACATGGAGTCGATCGGCCTGCGCGCCGTCACCTACATGCCCCCGCGCAACACCCCCGAGCAGCTTGCGCGCATTCACGCGCTCGCGGCCGCCCACGGCATGCTCGAAATCTCGGGCGTGGACATCAACCAGCCCCGCCAGCGCTTCACCTGCGAGGAGCTGCGTCGCCCCGAGTTCGCGGACCTCAACGAGGCCACGTGGGCGCTCGTCGCGCACGAGGCCCTGTCCTCCGTGGATCCTTCCCTGCACCTGCTCGGCCGCACGGGTCGCCTGACCCCCGCGGCTCTCGCTGAGCGCATCAGCCAGTACGCACCCCTGGGTCGCGCGATTGCCGACGGCGAGGACGCCGCCGACGTCGCCGCCCGAGCCACATCGATTAACTGACGATCACCGTCAAGAAAGAGAGACATCATGAGTAACGCCCCCGAGGTACGCGGGATCTTCCTGAAGGCCCTCGGCCGCCCCGTCATCGTGGCCCCCAGCTCGGCCGAGCCGACCGTCACCTTCGACGGCCCGCTCACCGAGGTCTGCCCCTGCTCCCTGAAGGAGACGGAGCTTCCCGTCGTCGTTCGCGCCGGCGAGGAGACCTTCGAGGTCCGCGCCACCGCCACAGGTGAGCGCACCATCAACGGCCGCGTCGCCCTCGTGACGGGCGGCGCCCAGGGCTTCGGCGCAGAGATCGCTCGCGGCCTGGTGGACGCCGGGTGCTTCGTGTACGTGGCCGACCTGAACGGGGAAGGTGCCGTCGCGAAGGCCGCCGAGCTCGGCGGCGAAGGCGTCGCCCACCCGATCACGGTCAACGTCGCCGACGAGGATTCTGTCGCCGCGATGGCCGCCGAGATCGAGCGAGTCACCGGCGGCCTCGACCTGGTCGTCTCTAACGCGGGCATCGTGCGCGCCGGCTCCGTCCTCGAGCAGGACGCCTCCGCGTTCCGACTGTCCACGGACATCAACTACGTCGCCTTCTTCCTGGTCACCAAGCACCTGGGTCAGCTCCTGGCCCGCCAGCACTCGACCGCTCCCGAGTGGCTGACCGACATCATCCAGATCAACTCCAAGTCCGGCCTCGTCGGCTCGAACAAGAACGGCGCATACGCGGGCTCGAAGTTCGGCGGTATCGGCCTGGTCCAGTCCTTCGCCCTCGAGATGGTTGCTCACGGCGTGAAGGTCAACGCGATCTGCCCCGGCAACTTCTACGACGGCCCGCTCTGGTCCGACCCGGACCGTGGCCTTTTCGTCCAGTACCTGAACTCCGGCAAGGTCCCCGGTGCCAAGACGGTCGCCGACGTCAAGGAGTTCTACGAGGCGAAGGTCCCCATGCGCCGCGGTGCCCAGGGCATCGACGTTCTGCGCGCGATCTTCTACATCGTTGAGCAGGAATACGAGACCGGCCAGGCCGTGCCCGTCACGGGCGGCCAGGTGATGCTCTCCTGACTTCTCACGAGGCCGGGGACGCATGCGGGTTTCTCCGGAGCTCCCCGGCCTCGTCCTTTCTTCCCACGTCCAGTTGTTTTTCCAGTGAAAGAGTCAGTCATGACCCAGATTCCCTCCACCCAGTACGCGATTCAGATCGTCGGCAAGGAAGAGTTCGTCGTGAACCCGGCGAAGCCCGTTGACCCCGTTGGCCCGACGCAGATCATGCTCGAGGTCGAAGCCTGTGGCATTTGCTTCTCTGATACGAAGCTGCTCCACCAGTTCGATGGCCACCCGCGCAAGTCGGACGTGGTGGCGGGCATCGACCTGGACACCCTCAAGGACATCCCCTCCTACCACCCGAACCAGGAGGCCGTGACGCCCGGCCACGAGCCCGTCGTCCGCGTCGTGCAGGTCGGTGAGAAGGTCACGCACTTCAAGGTCGGCGACCGTCTGCTGGTCCAGGCCGACTGGAAGCACCTGCGCACCGCGAAGTCGAACGGTGCCTTCGGCTACAACTTTGACGGCGCCCTCGAGGAGTTCGTTGTCGTCGACGAGCGCTGCGTCGTGTCCCCGGACGGCGAAGAGTTCCTCATTCACGTGTCGGAGGGCCCGTCGGCCGCGGCCGTCGGCCTCATCGAGCCCTGGGCGACCGTCGAGGGCTCCTACGCGTGGGCTGAGCGCGATCACGTCGCCGACGGTGGCCGCCTGCTGGTCGTCGGTGAGGGCGACATCGACGCCCTGACCGCCGAGCACAAGCCCGCCGAGGTCGTGCGTGTCGCCGCCGAGGAGCTTGAGGGGGTCGAAGGCGAGTTTGATGACGTCGTGTTCTTCGGCGCGGACGCCGATGCTATTGAGAAGGCCGCTCTGCTCATCGGCACCCGCGGCACCATGTGTGTCGTCCTGGGTGGAGGCTCGATCGAGCGCAAGGTGTCCCTGGACATCGGCCGCGTCCACTACGACTTCATCCGCTTCTGTGGCACGACCGGCTCGGATCCGCGCGAGGGCTACGCCTGGATCCCCGCTAACGGCGATCTGCGCGAAAACGACCGTTGTGTGTTCGTCGGCGCGGCCGGCCCGATGGGCGTCATGCACACGATGCGCGCCGTCACCTCGGGTGTTCCCGGCATCAGCGTCGTGGGCACCGACCTGTCGGACGAGCGCCTGGCCAACCTGACGAAGGTCGTGGGCCCGACCGCGGAAAAGAACGGCGTTCCGCTGGACATCATCAACACCGCCTCGACGCCCCTGGAGTACGGCTACACCTACGCGACGTGCCTCGTGCCCGTCCCGGCGCTGGTCTCCCAGGCCGTCGACCTGCTGGCTGAGGGCGGCATCCTGAACGCGTTCGCTGGCATCCCGGCCGGCACGTTCGGCGACTTCGACCTGCAGGGCATCATCGAGCGCCGCATCTTCATGCTGGGCACCTCCGGATCGGACGTCTCCGACATGCGCACGGTTCTGCGCAAGATCGAGGCCGGAATCATCGACACCACGATCTCCCTGTGGGCGATCACCGGCATGGCGGGCTTCGGCGACGCCATCAACGCGGTGATGAACCGTACCTCGGGCGGCAAGATCATGGTCTTCCCGATGATGCACGACCTGGGCCTGACCCCCGTATCCGAGCTCGCCGAGAAGCTCCCGACGGTCGCCGCGAAACTCGACGCCGCCGGCCTGTGGACCAAGGAGGCTGAGGAGGCGCTGCTCGCCACCCGCTGAGCGCTCCGTCTCGTCCTTCGCCCCGGCCTCGTCTGTCACTCAGACGAGGTCGGGGCCTTCTTTCTCTGCGATAATGAGGGGGCAAGCGTTGTGGGTTGGAACGAGGAGGTTCCCATGACAGTCAACGATCGCGCCTCCCAGGAGCGCTACGTGGCATTGCAGGCGTGGCTGTACGGGCAAATGTCCCCGCGCGCGCCTCACGCGACGCGGTGTTTCGCAGAGGATCCGGAGTGCCTCTACGACGCGTTTCTGTCCGTGCTTGTCGGCACGGGGTTGGGGTTCTCCCAGTTCGACGATAATCGCGCCCATCACGGGCTCTACGCCTTCGACTTTTTCGTGGGAGACATCAAAGTGCCGCCGCGAGACAAGGGCGTTGATGGGCAGAGGGCGCCCGGAATGGCGGGGGAGTATGCCACGGACGCCACCGGCCGCGCGATGTGCCACGCCCTCGTCGACACGTGGCTTGGGGAAACGGGCAGGCGCATCCCGTTCGTGGCCTCCGTGATCGCTTCCGTTGCCACCCTCGAGCTCGTCGCCGACGTGAGCGTCGACGAGTGCGTCTTCGAGTGTGACCTGCCGCCGGGATACGCGCGCTCCACCGCGAACTGCCCGTGGGAGGACGGGAGCCTGCCGATCGGCTCGCTCGATTCGTCTCTGGTGATCCCCGGTCCACTCATCTACGTGGAGGCGGGCGTGCGATACGAGGGACAGGTTCTGTCCTGCATGGGCTTCGACGAGGCCGTGGCCTCGTGGGTGCAGATGGGGCTCTCTGTAGAGTCCTCCACGGCCTCCGGCACCGGAGCGACTGCCGTTCTGCGTGCCCCGCACGACCGGCCTGAGATGCTCGGGTGGGCTGCCGACGCAGTGGCTCGCGCACTGTCCGCGTGCGGGTACACCGGGGTAGTGCAGATCCGAGCGCGCTTCGCTCACGCGCCGGCGTAGTATCCGATCGCCACGCCGTCGGACATGACGAAGCCCCGGCCTCGTCCGTTCAATCAGACGAGGCCGGGGCAAGTTGCTAGAGGAGCGGACCCTTACGCGTTGGTCTTCTCGGCGGCGACGGGAGCGTCGTCCTTCCAGAAATCCAGCTCGTCGGGGTTCAGGCCGATCGAGGAGGCCTTGAAGGAAGGTTCGAGGCCGGCCTTGCGCTGGGCGACGTAGTCGTTCGCGCAGCGGATGGCCTGGTTGCCGAGGATGATGATGACGGGGAGGTTGATGAGCGCCATGAGGCCCATCAGGATGTCGCCGAGGTTCCACGCGACCTCGAACTTGAGGAGAGCACCCGCGAAGACGAGCAGCGCGGCCACGGCGCGGAAGATCGAGAGCATCCAGTGCTTCATGTGCTTGTTGCGCATGAGGAAGCGGAAGTTGACTTCGGCGTAGTAGAAGTTGCCGACCAGCGTCGTGAAGGCGAAGAGGAACAGTGCGACCGAGATGAAGACCTGCGCGACGCTCTGGCCGAGGACCGTGGCCATCGCGTCCTTCACGAGGGGAGCGCCCGTCACGCCGTTGTCGTTGCCCACGCCCGAGGAGAGAACCACGAACGCGGTCAGCGTGCAGATCACCATGGTGTCGATGAAGACCGACAGCATCTGGACGAGGCCCTGCTTGGCGGGGTGCGACACGGAGGCGGAGGCAGCGGCGTTCGGAGCGGAGCCAACACCGGCCTCGTTCGAGTAGAGGCCACGCTTAATGCCCAGCATCATGGCCGAACCGGCGAAGCCGCCGAAGATGGCCGGGAAGTCGAAAGCGCCACGGAAGATCGCGGCGAACATCGCGGGAATGTTCTGGTAGTTCAGCACGATGACAACGAAGCCGACGCCCAGATAGATGATCGCCATGACGGGAACGAGGAGGCCGGTGACGTCAGTGAGGCGACGCGTGCCGCCGAAGATGGAGCCGGCCATGAGCACCGCGAGGATGGTGCCGACGATCCACGGCGTCCAGTCGTTCGCCCAGCTGTACCCGGTGAAAGCGTCAGCGACGTTGAAGGAGGCCAGCAGGTTGAAGCCGCCCATGTAGGTCAGAATGAGCACCGACGCGAAAAGCGTGGCTAGCCAGTTCTGCTTGAGGGCCGTCTGGATGTAGTAGGCCGGACCACCGTAGGAGTGGTGAGGACCCTGCTTCTTATAGATCTGCGCGAGCGTCGACTCGATGAATGCGGAGGCACCACCGAGGGTCGCGATGACCCACATCCAGAAGACAGCACCGGCACCGCCGGCAGCGACAGCGGTTGCAACGCCGGCGATGTTGCCGACACCGACACGCGAGGCCGTGGAGACCATCAGAGCGCGGAACGAGGAAACCTCGCCTTCCTCGTGGGGAGGCTCGGTCACGACGCGGATCGCTTCCTTGAACAGGCGCAGCGGAATGGCGCGCGTGCGGATGAAGAAGTACAGGCCTGCGCCGATCAAGAGGGCGACGAGCACGTACGTATACATAAAGCCCGAGATCGTGTCGAGAGTGCCGGCGAGATCAAAGGCCGGGCGTAGGGTTCCATTCATCGTTGTTCCTAGCGTTGATGGATGTTCGTGGACGCGGCGAGTCCGCGCTCATGGTCCTGAGTATAGCGCCTTGGTCAATGGAAGGTAAAGAGTTTGCTAAAAAACGCGATGGTTTCGGCCATGTCGGCAGTTCAGGCGCTGATGATCGGCGGCTCTGTGTTGGGTTACTCATGAATCTTGCGAGTGCTGGCGCACATTTCGCCCAAATCCTTGTGGTCTGGAGCATTAAAACCGCCGATTTTGGGCTGGTTAGGCTGCGTGTGTCGCGAGAAATCGTTGATATTGTGCGAAAGTTGAGGTCTAGCTGCATCGATTGCGCTTGATTTGACGATGTCTGGAGAAGTGCGTATTGTTTTCCTTGTTGCGCCGAACGGCAGTGAACGAAGCGAGAAGCTCGGGTCACGGAAACATGGCGCGGAACGCCTTTCGAAAACATGCGAGACATTCGTATGTGCTTGATCGTGTGGGTGTTGTTTGTGAACTCGATAGTGTGTTTGTTTGTTTTTTATGCCTGTTTTTTGTTTTTGAGTGTTTTTGGTTGGGATTGCTGGCCGGACTGTTTTGTTTGGTTGGTTTTTCTGGGCTTTAACGTTTGTGTTTTTGTTCGGAGAGTTTGATCCTGGCTCAGGACGAACGCTGGCGGCGTGCTTAACACATGCAAGTCGAACGCTGAAGCCTAGCTTGCTGGGTGGATGAGTGGCGAACGGGTGAGTAACACGTGAGTAACCTGCCCTCTTCTTTGGGATAACGCCCGGAAACGGGTGCTAATACTGGATATTCACTGGCCTTCGCATGGGGGTTGGTGGAAAGGTTTTTTCTGGTGGGGGATGGGCTCGCGGCCTATCAGCTTGTTGGTGGGGTGATGGCTTACCAAGGCTTTGACGGGTAACCGGCCTGAGAGGGTGACCGGTCACATTGGGACTGAGATACGGCCCAGACTCCTACGGGAGGCAGCAGTGGGGAATATTGCACAATGGGCGAAAGCCTGATGCAGCGACGCCGCGTGAGGGATGGAGGCCTTCGGGTTGTAAACCTCTTTCGCTCATGGTCAAGCCGCAACTGTGGGTTGTGGTGAGGGTAGTGGGTAAAGAAGCGCCGGCTAACTACGTGCCAGCAGCCGCGGTAATACGTAGGGCGCGAGCGTTGTCCGGAATTATTGGGCGTAAAGGGCTTGTAGGCGGTTGGTCGCGTCTGCCGTGAAATCCTCTGGCTTAACTGGGGGCGTGCGGTGGGTACGGGCTGACTTGAGTGCGGTAGGGGAGACTGGAACTCCTGGTGTAGCGGTGGAATGCGCAGATATCAGGAAGAACACCGGTGGCGAAGGCGGGTCTCTGGGCCGTTACTGACGCTGAGGAGCGAAAGCGTGGGGAGCGAACAGGAT
>OFCU01000094.1_pt1 | contig 51316 bp, 46 predicted proteins | sample 1520851 | NCBI WGS metagenome assembly OFCU01 (sample SAMEA2699040, study PRJEB24076) | metagenome | reverse complement strand
GAGAAGGGTGTGGGTGGGGAAGTCCTCGCCTACATCTGGTGATGAGGAGGCTGAACAATGTCGCGAATTGGTAAGAACCCCATCGCAATCCCCGCCGGTGTTGACGTCACGATCGACGGCCAGACCGTGTCGGTGAAGGGCCCCAAGGGCACCCTCTCCCACGTCGTTGCTGAGCCGATCACCGCCAAGATCGAAGACGGCCAGGTTATCGTCGAGCGTCCGAACGACGAGCGCACCTCGCGCTCGCTCCACGGACTGTCCCGCACCCTGATCGCCAACATGATCGTCGGCGTGACCGAGGGCTACAAGAAGGACCTCGAAATCACGGGTACCGGTTACCGCGTGGTCGCCAAGGGCAAGGACCTCGAGTTCTCCCTGGGCTTCTCCCACACGATCACCGTCACCCCGCCCGAGGGCATCGAGTTCACGATTGCGCCCAAGTCCCAGACGCTGTTCACGGTGTCCGGAATCGACAAGCAGCTCGTCGGTGAGACCGCTGCTCGCATCCGCAAGCTGAAGAAGCCGGAGCCTTACAAGGGCAAGGGCATCCACTACGTGGGCGAGACCATCCGTCGCAAGGTCGGAAAGGCTGGTAAGTGATGGCTTACTCGATCAAGGGCAAGGGCAAGTTCGTCGCTCGCAAGCGCCGTCACCTCCGCCTCCGCAAGAAGATCAACGGCACGCCCGAGCGTCCCCGTCTGGTCGTCACCCGTTCGAACCGCCACATGGTGGCTCAGGTCATCGACGATACGGTTGGTCACACCCTGGTGTCGGCCTCCGACATCGAGTCCGAGGTCGCTGGTTCCGAGGGCACGAAGACCGACAAGGCTCGCAAGGTCGGCGCACTGATCGCCGAGCGTGCGAAGGCTGCCGGTATCTCCGCTGTCGTCTTCGACCGCGGTGGTAACAAGTACGCAGGTCGCGTTGCGGCCGTTGCCGAGGCCGCCCGTGAGGGCGGACTCGAGCTGTGAACGAGCCGAAAGAAAGAGAGATCATCTGATGGCTGCACAGCAGCGAGACAGGAACGGTTCGGGCGCGGGCGAGAACAACGATCGCCGTGAGCGCCGCTCCGGCCGCGGCAACGATCGCGATAACCGCCGGAACAACGAAAACAAGAACGAGTACATCGAGCGCGTCGTGACGATCAACCGCGTCTCCAAGGTTGTGAAGGGTGGACGTCGTTTCTCCTTCACCGCCCTGGTTGTCGTGGGTGACGGCGAAGGCACGGTGGGCGTCGGCTACGGAAAGGCCAAGGAAGTTCCCCAGGCCATTTCCAAGGGCGTCGAGGAGGCGAAGAAGAACTTCTTCCGCGTCCCGATGATCCGCCGCACGATTACGCACGTGGTGCAGGGCCGCGACACCGCCGGTGTCGTCCTCCTGCGTCCGGCCGCCCCCGGTACCGGCGTTATCGCCGGCGGCCCGGTGCGCGCCGTCCTGGAGGCCGCGGGCGTCCACGACGTGCTCACCAAGTCGCTGGGCTCGTCCAACGCGATCAACATCGTCCACGCGACGGTTGACGCACTCAAGCAGCTCGAGCAGCCCGAGGCTGTCGCCGCACGTCGCGGCCTGCCCCTCGAGCGCGTTGCTCCCGCGTCCATGCTGCGCGCTCGCGCAGAGGGCGAGGCCGAGAAGCGCGCGGCTGCCGAGGCCGCCGAGGCCGACAAGGCCGCTGCAGGGGAGGCTAAGTGATGGCGAAGAACATCAAGATCACGCAGGTCAAGTCCTCTGCTCACGCGAAGCAGAACATGAAGGACACGCTGCGCACCCTCGGGCTGCGCAAGATCGGCCAGAGTGTCGTGCGTGAGCAGACGGACGCCGTTCTGGGCGCCGTTCGCACCGTGCGTCACCTGGTGACCGCTGAGGAGGTCGACTGACAATGGCGGACTCCACGAACAAGACGCAGATCGTTAAGCTGCACCACCTGCGTCCTGCCCCGGGAGCCAAGACCGCGAAGACCCGCGTGGGTCGCGGTGAAGGCTCGAAGGGTAAGACCGCTGGCCGTGGCACCAAGGGCACCAAGGCCCGTTACCAGGTTGCTGCCGGCTTCGAGGGTGGCCAGATGCCGATCCACATGCGTCTGCCGAAGCTTCGCGGCTTCAAGAACCCCTTCCGCGTTGAGTACCAGGTCGTGAACGTTGGCAAGCTCGGGGAGATCTTCCCCGAGGGCGGCAAGGTCACGGTCGAGGATCTCATCGCCAAGCACGCCGTTCGCGACTCCGCGCCCGTCAAGGTGCTCGGTACCGGCGAACTGAGCGTCAAGCTCGAGATTGAGGTCGACTCCTGGTCTTCCTCTGCCGAGGCGAAGATCACGGCTGCCGGCGGGTCCATTTCGGCTCGCTGACGCTGAACGGGGGTGGTCCCGCGAGGGGCCACCCCCGTTACGTGTCTGTGTTTTCGCGGGTGATGAGCTGTCAAAGTGCTTGTCGCCCGCGAAAGCAACACGCCCCAGCACATGGGGCGCTCGCGCGCCGCGTCTCGTTAAATACGCGGCAATGCGCTTTTTTAATGATTGGATGTCGCCAACCACTACCCGTGTCGGGTAAGCTGGATCAGTCTAGGGGCCTCGCCCCGCATGCCCATCACCCGTAGGAGGAAGCCTTGCTCGGTGCATTCGCCCAGGCGTTCCGTACCCCCGACCTGCGTCGGAAGCTGTTGTTCACCCTGTTCATCATGGCCGCGTTCCGGCTGGGTTCGTTCATTCCGACGCCCGGCGTGGACTCTCAGGCCGTCCAGCGCTGCATGGCGCAGGAGTCGCAGGCTTCGCTGCTCGACCTCGTCAACCTGTTCTCGGGTGGAGCGCTCCTTCAGCTGTCGATCTTCGCGCTGGGCATCATGCCGTACATCACCGCGTCGATCATCATTCAGCTGCTGAGGGTCGTTATTCCTCGCTTCGATGACCTTCACAAGGAAGGCCAGACGGGCCAGGCCAAACTGACGCAGTACACGCGTTACCTCACGATCTTCCTGGGTATCCTCCAGGCGACCACGACGATCTCTCTGGCGCGTAGCGGTCAGCTTTTCCAGTCCTGCAACCAGGACATCATCAAGGATCGTTCCGTCCTGACGTTCATCATGATGATCATCGTCATGATGGCCGGAACCGGCGTCATTATGTGGCTCGGCGAGCTCATCACTGAGCGGGGCATCGGTAACGGCATGTCGCTGCTGATCTTCACGTCGATCGCCGCCCGTCTGCCCGAGCAGCTGCTCGCCATTGGTCAGGCCGGCAAGTGGGGTTCGGTCGCCGCTATCGTCGCCCTGCTACTCCTCGTCGCGATTGCTGTCGTCTACGTCGAGCAGGCTCAGCGCCGCATCCCGGTCCAGTACGCCAAGCGCATGATTGGGCGTCGCCAGTACGGCGGCACCACCACGTACATCCCGCTGAAGATCAACATGTCGGGCGTTATCCCCGTCATCTTCGCCTCCTCGATTCTTGCCCTGCCTCCGATGGCGGCGCAGTTCGGCAAGGCGGACGACAAGTGGGTTCAGTGGATCTCTGCGCACTTTACGCAGGGCAGCTCGTTCTACCTGACGATCTACGCACTCATGACCCTGTTCTTCACCTTCTTCTACACCGCGATTACGTTCAACCCGGACGAGGTTGCGGACAACATGAAGAAGTACGGAGGCTTTATCCCCGGTTACCGTGCGGGTCGCCCCACGGCTGAGTACCTGCGCTACGTGATTAACCGAATCACCTCGGCGGGTTCCCTCTACCTGGTGATCATCGCCCTCCTGCCGTCTCTTGCGATCATCCCGCTGAAGCTGTCGAGCTCGCAAATGCCCTTCGGTGGCACCACGCTGCTCATCATCATCGGCGTTGGTCTGCAGACGGTGAAGGAAATCAACACGCAGCTGCAGCAGCACCACTATGAAGGATTCCTGAAATGACAGTCGTCATCCTCCTTGGCCCTCCCGGAGCTGGCAAGGGCACCCAGGCCTCGCGTATCGCTGAGCGCCTCGGTATCCCGGCTATTTCGACAGGCGACATCTTCCGCGCCAACATGGCGGAAGGTACGGAGATCGGCAAGCAGGCGCAGGCCTACATGGACCGCGGCGAGTTCGTTCCGGACTCGGTCACGAACGCCATGGTGAAGGCGCGCCTCGCAGCCCCCGACGCTGCCGACGGTTTCCTCCTCGACGGCTACCCGCGTTCCGTTGAGCAGGCGCACGTTCTGCGCGACATGCTCCTCGATCTGGGCAAGTCCATCGACGTCGTTCTCGAGATCCAGGTGGACGAGGACGAGGTCGTGGAGCGCATGCTCAAACGTGCTCAGGAGCAGCATCGCACGGATGATACCGAGCCCGTCATGCGTCACCGCCTGGAGGTCTACCACCAGCAGACGCTGCCCGTCGCCACCTACTACGTCGACCAGGACCTCCTGGAGGTTGTCGATGGCAGTGGCACGATCGACGAGGTCACGGCTCGCATCTTCGAGATCCTCGACTCGGCGGCAAAGAACTAAGCGATGCCACGCATTGAACTGAAGTCCGCGCAGGAGCTTCGTTGGATGCGCGAGGCCGGTCTGGTCGTCGCGTCGATCCACGAGGCCCTGCGCGGCGCTATTCGTCCCGGCGTTACGACGCGTGAGCTGGACGAGGTCAGCGCCCAGGCGATCGCCGACGGGGGAGCGACCTCCAACTTCAAGGGCTACTACGGCTATCCGGCGACGGTGTGCATCTCGGTGAACGACGTGATCGTTCACGGTATTCCCGGCGACTATGAGCTGGCTCCCGGCGACATCGTGTCTTTTGACTGCGGCGCGTACGTGGAGCGCGGCGGCCGCCAGTGGCACGGAGACGCCGCCTTCAGCGTCATTGTGGGTGAGACCTTCATGTCGGACGCTGACTTCGCAGCGGGGGAGCGGGCCACCGGTGGAATCGCCGGGGTGGACGAGGGCCTGCTGTGTGAGCGTCGCCAGCTCGACGCCGTCACGCGCGAGTCTCTGTGGGCTGCCCTGGCGGGGCTCGCGACCGGCAAGCGCATCAGCGCGGTCGGGAACGCGGTTGAGACTGTCGTTGCGGAGAACGCGCTCATCAACGGCTGGGAAGCTGGCATCGTCGAGGAGTTCGTTGGCCACGGTATCGGCACGAAGATGCACATGCCTCCGGACGTCCTCAACTACAACGTCCGCGGCATTCAGGCTCGCCTGAAGCCTGGCATGGTGCTCGCGGTCGAGCCGATGCTCACCCGCGGCGACATCGCTTCGCGCACGGACGACGATGAGTGGACGGTGCGCACGGTCGATGGCCGCGATGCCGCCCACTGGGAGCACTCGATCGCGATCACCGAGGACGGTGTCTCCGTCTTGACGGCGCGCGACGGGGGAGTGGCCGGCCTGGCGCCCTACGGCGTCACCCCGGTGTCGCTCGACTGACTCGACGTATGGCTGCGGGCCCGGTACCTCCTTCAGGTGCCGGGCCCGAGTCTTTTATCGATGAGGCCGAGTCGCCGCCACCGGTGTTCCTGCTGGCTGCGCCACTGGTTTTCCGGGCGCCGTCGTGCCTGCCCGCTTGCCGTCCGCGCCGCGAGCTCCGCTCGGTGCGTCGCTTCGGTGAACGGCCAGGCCCTGCAGGCCCGTCGGCACCCTCCACACTGGTGGCCCGTGGTGTGCGTTGCGCGTTACTCGACCAGGCCCACTTCGCCCTCAGCCTTTGCGCTGCCTCATCGCTGTGCCCGCAATCAATGTCGCATGCAATTCCCCCGCGACTATTTCAAACCATGAAATTGCGACGTTGGAATTGCAACGTTTTCTGGCTTTGTTGAATCTTCGTCCAATCGAATTGCATGCGAAATTTGTGTGGTCGGGGCCCGTGGAGTGCCGAGAGACCACAACCTGGGAGTACCTGCACTCTGCTCAGGAGGGCTGTCCGGCGGCGCTTGTGTCCGTGGTCCTAGCGAGTTTGTGGCGTAAGGCCTGCGGTGGCCCCAGTGTAGGGCTGATCCGGATAGGTTGCGCGCATCTGGATAGGTTATGCGCATCCGGATAGGTTATTAAGCTATCCGGATGTTCGTTACCTATCCGGATGTGTGTTGGAGACTGTGGGCAGCGCCCTGCGCGCGCTCATCGGGCGCTGCGCTGAGGGAGCGGCGAGGTGCGGGCTGCCCCGGCCTCGTGCATACGGAGAGCATAGAGTGTGGGGCAGATTGAGATCGGGGACGAGGCCTGGGTCTGGTGGATGTCAGGCGACCGATAACGGCGATTCTCCAAAATGTGACACATTAAACGTGAGCGAACCGACAGGGGCCCTGACTACCGCCGATGGGCGTCGATGCCGTAGAGTAGTTCCTTGGGCGTATCTGCATCCGGCATTCGTCGGCGCACTATGCCTAGCGGCATCCGCCGCAACCTATCCGAGACATGTAGAGGATAAACGGAGGATATGGCGAAGAAAGACGGCGTCATTGAGATGGAAGGCACGGTCGTGGAGGCCCTGCCTAACGCGATGTTCCGTGTGGAACTGAAGAATGGCCACGTGGTTCTCGGCCACATTGCGGGAAAGATGCGTCAGCACTACATCCGCATCCTGCCCGAGGATCGAGTTGTCGTCGAGCTGAGCCCCTACGACCTCTCCCGAGGCCGTATCGTCTACCGCTACAAGTGACCCGACACAAACTGCCCGACGGGCAGTGGAGGTAACAACCATGAAGGTCAAGCCGAGTGTCAAGAAGATCTGTGACAAGTGCAAGGTGATTCGTCGCCACGGCAACGTCATGGTCATCTGCGACAATCCCAGGCACAAGCAGCGCCAGGGCTGAGGCCCGCTGCGACCCGCGGGGCACCAAGCCCCACAGCATCACTCTAAGCACCCACCCGTGGGTGACCCTCGGTTCGGAGGCCGAGGCCGGGCTGCTCGCCCGGACTGAGCGATGACGACCTCCGATGAACAACTGGAGCAACATCACCATGGCACGTATTGCCGGCGTCGACCTCCCCCGCGAGAAGCGGCTCGAGATCGCGCTCACATACATCTACGGAGTCGGCCGCACCCGCGCGGCAGAGACCCTCGCCGCCACCGGCGTCAGCCCGGACACTCGCGTGAAGGACGCGACGGAAGAGGACCTCGTCAAGCTTCGTGACTACATTGAGGCAAACTTCAAGGTTGAGGGTGACCTCCGCCGTGAGGTTCAGGCCGACATTCGTCGCAAGATCGAAATCGGTTCGTACCAGGGCCTTCGCCACCGTCGTGGCCTGCCGGTCCACGGTCAGCGCACCAAGACCAACGCGCGTACCCGCAAGGGCCCCAAGCGCACCGTTGCAGGCAAGAAGAAGGCCAAGTAAGGCCTAGGAAAGCGAGTCCCCTCGGGGTAGCTTTCCGCGACAAGAAGGAACTGAACCAGAAATGGCAGCAGCAAAGACCCCGCGCTCGGGCGGTGCCCGCAAGCCGCGTCGCAAGATTTCCAAGAACGTCACCAACGGCCACGCCTACATCAAGTCGACGTTCAACAACACCATCGTTTCCCTCACGGACCCCACGGGCGCGGTTGTCGCCTGGGCGTCCTCCGGCCAGGTTGGCTTCAAGGGTTCGCGTAAGTCCACCCCCTTCGCCGCACAGCTTGCGGCCGAGGCTGCGGCTCGTCGCGCCCAGGAGCACGGCATGAAGAAGGTTGACGTTTTCGTGAAGGGCCCCGGCTCCGGCCGTGAGACCGCGATCCGTTCCCTCCAGGCCGCCGGCCTCGAGATCGGTTCGATCCAGGACGTCACGCCTCAGGCCTTCAACGGCACCCGCCCGCCGAAGCGCCGCCGCGGCTGACTTGCGGACGGGAGGGCATTGCCCTCCCCACGTCTGAACCTTCGGGTTCTTACTCCCTTAGCCTGCTTCAGCAGGTTCCCATATCCGGTGTCATATAGCGGGCACCGGCCAGAAAGGAATAGACGTGCTCATTGCAGAGCGACCCATCCTGACCGAAGAAAAGGTCAGCGACCTGCGCTCCCGTTTCACCCTGGAGCCCCTCGAGCCCGGGTTCGGCTACACGCTGGGTAACTCCCTGCGTCGTACCCTCCTGTCCTCGATTCCGGGTGCAGCGGTGACGTCCATCCGTATTGATGGCGTCCCCCACGAGTTCCGCACGATCGAAGGTGTGAAGGAAGATGTCGCCGAGATCATCCTGAACATCAAGCAGATCGTCCTGTCCAGCGAGAACGACGAGCCTGTCGTCATGTACCTGCGGAAGGCTGGCCCCGGCGAGGTTCTCGCCGGCGACATCACGCCTCCCGCCGGCGTGGAGATCCACAACCCCGATCTGCACCTTGCCACCCTCAACGAGAAGGGCAAGCTGGAGATCGAGCTGACCGTCGAGCGTGGCCGCGGCTACGTGTCGGCTGCTCAGAACAAGGATCCGCAGGCCGAGATCTCTCGCATTCCGATTGATTCGATCTACTCGCCCGTCGTCAAGGTGACCTACAAGGTCGAGGCGACGCGTGTTGAGCAGCGCACCGACTTTGATCGCCTCGTCATCGACGTGGAGACCAAGCCGGCCATCACCCCGCGCGATGCCCTGGCCTCGGCCGGCAAGACGCTCGTGGAGCTGTTCGGCCTCATGCGTGAACTGAACGAGGAAGCGGAAGGCATCGAGGTGGGCCCGTCCACCACCGACGCCACCCTCGCAGCCGATCTGGCTCTCCCGATCGAGAACCTGAACCTGCAGTCGCGTTCCTACAACGCGCTGCGTCGCCGCGGCATCCTGACCGTCGGCGAGCTGGTTGCTCACTCGGAGGCCGACCTGCTCGACATCCGCAACTTCGGTACCAAGTCGATCGAAGAGATCAAGGAGTCCCTGGCGGCTCTCGGTATGACGCTGAAGGACTCGGTGATGCCGAGCTTCGGCGACTCGGAGTCCGCCGCGATCTTTTCGGACGACCAGTCCATCTGACCCCGTGCGTCCGATGGACGCATTGAATCCGTAGGAGAAACTCATGCCCACCCCCAAGAAGGGTGCTCGTCTGGGCGGTAGCCCGGCACACCAGAAGCTGATTCTGTCGAACCTGGCAGCTCAGCTCATCGAACACCGTGCGATCACGACGACCGAGGCCAAGGCCAAGACCCTGCGCCCCTACGTCGAGAAGCTCATCACCAAGGCCAAGCGCGGCGACCAGCACGCCCGCCGCACGGTCATGAAGAAGATCCCCAACAAGGGCATCGTCGCGATCATCTTCGAGGAGCTCGTCCCCGCGATGGATTCCGAGCGCGCCGGCGGCTACACCCGCCTCATCCGCGTCGGAAACCGCAAGGGCGACAACGCTCCCCTGATGCGCATTGAGCTCGTCATGGAGAAGGTCGAGAAGAAGGCCGTCGTGAAGGCCGCCGAGAAGACGGCTGAGAAGGCCGCCGAGGCCAAGGCTGTTGCCGCCGAGGCCGAGGAAGCCGCTGAGGCTGCCGCCGAGCGCGCCGAAGAGGCTCGCGAGGAAGGCGATCTCGCCAAGGCCAACGAGGCCGAGGAAGTTGCCGCCGAGGCCGGCAAGGAGGCTGACGCCGCCGAGCAGGTCGCCGACGAGAAGTGACCGTGAGGCACTGATCGACTCGAGCATTGGGCCGGACATTCCGCAAGGAGTGTCCGGCCCTTGTCGTATCCGGTAGCCTGAAGTCATGACTCGTGAGATGACGTTGGCGATTGACTGCGGCGGCGGTGGCATCAAAGGATCCGTCGTTGATGAGCGCGGGACGATGATGGCCCCGCCTCGCAGGGTGCCCACTCCCTACCCGCTGCCTCCCGAGCTTCTCGTGGAAACAGTTATCGGCCTCGCGCGCGAGCTTCCCGCTGCGACGCGCGTGACGATGGGTATGCCGGGCATGATCCGCCACGGTGTCGTCATCGCGACCCCTCACTACATCACGCGCGACGGGCCGCGCTCGCGCGTGCTGCCCGAGCTGGTGGAGCGCTGGGACCACTTTGACATGGGTCGTGCCATCGAAGGGGCCCTCGACCTACCCACGAAGGTCTTGAACGACGCTGAAGTCGCGGGAGCTGGGGCCATTACGGGCCGCGGTCTCGAAATGATCATCACCCTGGGTACAGGCCTCGGTAACGCGGTGTTTGACGGCGGGCAGCTGGCCCCTCACGTTGAGGTGTCGCAGGGACCCGTTCGGTGGGGCCTGACCTACGACGACTACATTGGCGAGCATGAGCGCCTGCGCCTCGGCGACGTGCACTGGTCACGCCGTATTCGCCGCGTCGTGGATGGCCTGCGTCCCATGTACATGTGGGATCGCCTCTACTTGGGCGGCGGCAACTCCAAGCGCATCACGGCATCAAACCTGCGCCTCATGGGTGATGACGTGATCGTCGTGCCCAACGACGCGGGCATTATCGGCGGCGTTCGGGCGTGGGAGCTGTGAGCGCGCGGCGCCTGCGCCTCGACCTGGGTTATGACGGCACCGACTTTCGCGGATGGGCAGCACAGCCCGGCCTGCGCACCGTCCAGGGCGAGATTGAAGCGGCGCTGGCCATGGCCTCGCGCGAAGATATCGTGACGACGGTCGCCGGTCGCACCGACGCGGGGGTTCACGCGCGTCACCAGGTCTGTCACGCGGACATTTCCGAGGCCGCCTGGGCGCGACTGTCGCCCAGGGGAGGGGAGTCCTCCCAGGAGGCTGCCGCCTCGTCGATCGTGCGCAGGCTGAACAAGATCCTGTCCGGTCGCTACGGCGAGCGCGCTCGCGGGCGCGACCTGGCCGCCGCGCGCGGCACCTGCGATGTGCGCATCTACTCGGCTGCCGTCGTCGACCCCAGCTTCGACGCGCGGTTTTCCGCCCTGGGGCGCTCCTACGCCTACCGGGTGTCCGACCGTCCTGAGCCGCTGGGGCGCTGGGATCGCCTGTGGGTCGAGGAAGCCCTCGACGAGGCGGCCATGAACGAGGCCGGGGCTGCCCTCCTCGGGGAACACGACTTCCTGGGATACTGCCGCCCGCGAGAGGGAGCCACGACGATCCGTACGCTGCGCACCCTGCGCGCCGAGCGTGACTCCGACGGAACCCTCGTCTTCTCCGTCGAGGCCGACGCGTTCTGCCACTCGATGGTCCGCTCCCTGGTCGGGGCGCTGCTTCTCGTGGGCTCGGGCGCGCGCGACTCCGACTACCCGGCGCAGATCCTGCGGGCACGATCCCGCTCCGAGGCTGCGCCGATCGCCCCCGCACACGGGCTCACCCTTGAGGGCGTGGAGTATCCCGATCCTTCGCAGTGGGGCGCACGGGCCGAGCAGGCCCGGGCCAGGCGCGACACGTGCTGCGGTGACGACGACTGAGGAATGTGACACAGTATTCGCCGCGCTTTGACCGCCGGGCTGCGCACAGATAATATGGCTAGTGCTGTGCGTCAGCAGAGTACCTAGTGTCTCCCACTCGCTAGGAGCGCTCGCCGACGCCTCGCGCGAACCGTTTCATCGCGGATGCCCCCGGAAAAACCGGCGCGGCGTCCCATGACCAACAAGAATTGAAGGCTACGCCCGTGCGCACCTATTCACCCAAGCCTGGGGACGCGGACAAGAAGTGGTACGTCATTGACGCCACCGACGTCGTCCTCGGTCGCCTGGCAGCCCAGACCGCTGCCCTCCTCCGTGGGAAGCACAAGCCGACGTTCGCCCCTCACATGGACATGGGCGACTACGTCATCATCATCAACGCGGACAAGGTCGCTCTGACCGGCAAGAAGCTCGACCAGAAGATGGCCTACCGTCACTCCGGTCGTCCCGGTGGCCTGACCGCGACCGCTTACCGCGACCTCCTCGCCGCGACGCCTGAGCGCGCCGTCGAGAAGGCCGTTAAGGGCATGCTTCCTCACAACTCCCTCGGCCGCGCGCAGTTCAAGAAGCTGCACGTTTACGCTGGCCCGGAGCACCCCCACGCCGGCCAGTCGCCGGTTCCCTACGAACTGACCCAGGTGGCTCAGTGACCTTTGGTCGCTGAACGCCTTTGACCCTGAGGAGAACCGTGGCTGAGACCATCGTTTCCGCTGAGCTGGACGAGGAAGTCGTCCCCAGCTCCTACACGTCCGAGACCGAGTCGGCTCCCGCCGGCGCCGGTCAGTCCATCACCGCGCCCGGCGCGGGCCTGGGCCGCCGCAAGGAGGCCGTCGCCCGCGTTCGCCTGGTCCCCGGCTCCGGCAAGTGGACCATCAACGGTCGCACCCTTGAGGACTACTTCCCCAACAAGCTGCACCAGCAGCTGGTGAAGTCCCCCTTCGTGCTGCTCGACATTGACGGCCGCTTCGACGTCATCGCCCGCATCAACGGCGGCGGCATTTCCGGCCAGGCCGGCGCCCTGCGCCTCGGCGTGTCGCGTGCCCTCAACGAGATCGACCGCGACGTGAACCGTCCGGCCCTCAAGAAGGCTGGCTTCCTGACCCGCGATGCCCGCGCCACCGAGCGTAAGAAGGCAGGCCTCAAGAAGGCCCGCAAGGCTTCGCAGTTCTCGAAGCGCTGATTTCATTCAGCACATTTTCTGTTGGCCGCGCCCCGCATCTGCGGGGCGCGGCCTTTTTGTTCCTGTCAACACCGCCCGCGATGTGAGCGCCGACACTGTCCGGGCCACGGCCTCGTGAAAATGAGTGGGCGCGAACGCGGTACCCTTAGACCAGTCGTATGACCCACTGAACGGAGACAATATGCCTAGGATGTTCGGCACCGATGGCGTGCGAGGACTGGCGAACGTTGACATCACCGCGGATCTCGCGCTCCAGCTCGGCGAGGCGGCCGCCCGCCAGTTCGGCGGTTCCCGACGTGCGGACGGTTCGAAGCCCCGCGCGATCATCGGACGCGATACGCGTATTTCGGGCGAGTTCCTCGATCACGCCCTCGCAGCGGGCCTTGCCAGCGCCGGCATGGACGTGACCCGCATCGGCGTCGTCACCACGCCCACTGTCGCGCATCTGACGGCTACCGAGGACACCGTTGACCTCGGCGTCATGATTTCCGCCTCCCACAATCCGATGCCCGATAACGGCATTAAGTTCTTCGCGCACGGCGGCTACAAGCTTGCCGATGCCGTGGAGGACCAGATCGAGGCCCTCTTGAACACCGAGTGGGATCGCCCCACCGGCGAGGCAGTCGGCGAGATCAACGCTGATCACGCGTGGGCGAAGGACTCCTACATTGCGCACCTCGTCGAGGCGATCGGCACCGATCTGCGCGGCATGAAGATCGCGATCGACTGCGCGAACGGCGCGGCCTCGGAGCTTGGCCCGGCCGTCTTCCGCGAGCTCGGCGCCGACATCACCGTCATCAACGCGTCTCCCGACGGCCGCAACATCAACCTGCACGCGGGTTCCACGCACCCCGAGTCCCTGCAGGCCGCCGTTGTCGAGGCCGGCTGCGACTTCGGCGTCGCCTACGACGGAGACGCGGACCGCTGCCTCGCCGTCGACCACGAGGGCAACCTCATCGACGGTGACAAGATCATGGGTGCGCTGGCCGTCAACGCCAAGGCGCGCGGCGCCCTCGCCAAGGACACGCTCGTCGTCACTGTCATGAGCAACCTGGGCCTGCTGATCGCCATGCGCGAGGCCGGCATCAACACCGTGCAGACCGGCGTGGGCGACCGCTACGTGCTCGAGGAGATGCTGGCATCCGGCTACTGCCTCGGCGGCGAGCAGTCCGGCCACATCATCGCCCGCGATCACGCGACCACCGGTGACGGCATTCTGTCCTCGCTCCTGGTCTCGCGCATGGTGAAGGAATCCGGCCGTTCGCTGGCCGATCTGACCTCCTTCATCCAGCGCCTGCCGCAGACCCTCATCAACGTGGGCGGCGTGGACCGCGCTGCCGCATCGACGAACGAGGTCGTCGCCGAGGCCGTGGCTGCCGCCGAGGCCCGCCTGGGTGATACCGGCCGCGTGCTCCTGCGTCCCTCGGGCACCGAGCCGCTCGTGCGCGTCATGGTCGAGGCCGCCACGCAGGAAGAAGCCGACTCAGTCGCTGCTTCCCTGGCGGACGTCGTCAAGGAGAACCTGGCGCTCTGAGCGCACTCCAGACATAGGCGAGGGCGGGCACCGGTGGGTGCCCGCCCTCGCGTATATAGATGAGTTAATCGCAGGGTGTCATGTCACTTCGCTGTGAATATATGGGATATAGGAGTATGTTCGTTCTGGTGATCCGAGCGACAATTTCATCGTAGAAGGGCGACTATCATGGCACTTCCATTCATCCTCGGCGCGTACGCGTCGCATCCGGCGCCGGAGCTGGAAGCTGACTACTACCGACTCCTCGCAGATCAGCCGTGGGTGAGCGGCGTCGAGATCCCCTACCCGGGGCAGCTCGCCACCCAGGGTGATGTTCTCGCCAGCCACCTGGCCTCCCACTGGGACTTCAATACGATCACCGCGATCCCCGGCATCATGCAGAACGTGTGGAAGAACGAGAATTTCGGCCTGGCCTCGCCCGACGAGGCCGGACGCGGTGCCGCTCTGGACTTCACCCGCGCGCTGCGCGACGACCTCGCCGCCCTGTGCGAGCGGGCGGGCCGACAGTTGGTCGCCCGCGTGCAGCTGCACTCGGCTCCCACGCGCCTGGCTCAGGCTGATGCGTTCAAGCGTTCGCTCGCCGAGCTGGCCACCTGGGACTGGAGCGGGGCTCGCCTCGTCATCGAGCACTGCGACAAGTACATCCCCGAGCAGAACCCCGAAAAGGGCTTCCTCTCCCTCGAATCCGAGATCGACATCGTCTCCGAGGCCGGCATCGGTATTCACCTCAACTGGGGCCGCTCCGCCGTGGAAGGCCGCAGCGCGGACACCGCCTACGAGCACGTGCTCGAGGCCGGCAAGCGCGGCGTCCTGGACGGCATCATCTTCTCGGGTGCAGGCCCGGAGGAAACCCAGTACGGCTACTCCTGGATCGACGGTCACCTGCCCGCGCAGGCGGACGAACCGACCTCGCTCATGAACGAGGCTGAGATCGCTCGCTGCGCACAGGGTGCCATCGAGGGCGGCGCCAAGTACCTCGGTGCCAAGGTGTGCGTCCCCAAGGACGCGTCCCTCGAACAGCGCCTGGCCATGCTGACCAACATCTACCGGGCCTGCGGCCTCGGCGAGTAATAGCGCCGCCGGGCGTCGCTCCCGCATTTTGTGAGCGCGTGGGAGGCACCCGGCGCGAGGCGCAAGTGTGAGGGAGGGGCGGATGCCAGCTGGCATCCGCCCCTCCCCTCGTGTTATTGCGCGTTCTGTTCTGCAGGTGAGGCGTGGTCAGCACGAGAAAACCGCTGCTCGAAAGCAGGGGGCAAAGACAGGTATTTCTGCGCGCTGAAGTGGTAGTTGGCTGGGCTGATCTGAGGGTTGCTCAGCAGCTCCTGAACGGCGGGGTCATTCGAGCATGTCACGGTCTCACAGGCGCCCTCTGGGGAGAAGTAGAAAATATCGCGGCTAACGGCGTGAAGTGGGTTGTTCCGCTGTGCGTCGATGATCGCGAATCGGGCAAAATCCACCAGTGTTTGCAGCTGACCGGAGAGGTCGTCGGGGGTTGCGGGTGCAACAAAGAGGAGATGCTGCTGTGGGATGAGCGCGAAGATACCGTGTGGCGCTTCGATCGCCTGCTGCTTGATCACCGCAGGCATGTTTGCTGCTTTGGCTGCAATGAAAGGCGACGGGCCGGACAGGCATGTTGTCGGGCCGGATTTCTGTGTGATGGTGATCGGTATGGCGTCAGTGTTCAGCTGTCCGTAGTAGAAAAGCTCATCGACGCTGAGAGGGCGAATACGGAGTCCCTCGGTGGTGCACCTGGTTGTGCCGGCTGCATGGACGATACTCAGGATCATTGAGAGCCCACCGGGGAAAGGACGCGCATAGGAGAAGTCGGGGTGTTGGACTGTGTGAGTGGGGACGAGCTCGGTGCGTACGCGCCGACGCAGCACGTCGGGGATGGAGAGTTCTGCGGCCTCCATGCGAATCTGATCGAAGATCCGATCAGCCCAATTGTTGAGGATGTCCCTGTGAGAAATTGGAGGCGCGTTGAGCAGGTCGTAGAAAACCGCTACCAGGTTGCAAGTCAATACGTTGTTGACGACTAGATACATCAGCGCATTGTTGCGGTCGATCGTCACCTCGACGTCGAGTCCCTTTTTCTTCAGCTGGCGTACGAGGAGGGGAATGAGAGCGGAGTCGACGTACCCTGGAAACATCGTGCCCATTGGATACAGGAGGTTTGGTTGGTACATAGCGCTACTGTCATTGTTGTGGGTGATTGGCTCATCCTTGCGCGCAGGGCGCATACCCTGCCACGATACGCTCTTTAGCCGCGCCTGGCGACCGACGAACGCCGCACCGGGCGGGTTGGGATCGTCGCGATGGGGGTTCCGTCGGGGGCCTTGTCCTCAAGTGATGCGCTGGGGTGGACGTCGGCCATGGGGGAGCGGCCTTCGATCACGTTGATGATCGAGGAGACGGCGGCCTCGGTCATGTCCTTCAGGGGCCACTCCACCGTCGTGAGGCCGAGCGCGGAGGCGCTGCGGTGGTCCTGATTGCCGAAGCCGAGGACCGACAGGTCGCCGGGAACGGACAGATCGAGGTCCGCGGCGGCTTGGAAGACACCGGGGGCCTGCGAGTCGTCGGCCAGAGCGATGAGCGAGATCGACGGGTCCTCGTCGAGGAGGCGCAGCGCAGCCTGGTAGGCCGTGGTGGCCTCCCAGTCGGGCAGCGAGTACAGGGTGAATTTCGTGCCGAACGCGCGAGCGATCGGGTTCTGGCGCGCGTGGTTTGTGTTCGGTCCGGCCAGGAACACGGCGCGACCCTGACCCGTGCCGGTTGCCGGGTCCACGAGGGCGCAGTCAGAGAGGACGTCGCGCACGCCGGCGCCCTCGTCGATGCGAATGAGGGAGGACTCCGATCCGGTCGGGTCGGCCTCGATCATCGACATGGCGACGACGGGGATGCCGAGGTTGGCGAGCAGGCGCGAGGTGAAGGCCTCGGCCGACGTGGTTTCGCGGATGATGCCCGCCAGCTGGGTGTCGCCCAGGACTCCGCGGATGACCTCGGCGTCCGAGGCTCCGTCACCGGATTGAAAGAGGGGGAGGAGCAGGTAGCCGTGGCGCTGAATGTCGATCATTGCGGTCGTGAGGACCGTGTGAACGACGGGCACGAAAGGGTCATCCGGCAGCTCGGCCATGAGGAGCGCGATGAGGTGGGACTTGCCGCGGCGCAGCGACCGGGCGGCCGCGTTGGGGATGTAGTTGAGTTCGCGTGCGGCTTGCTTGACGCGATCGATGGTGGCGGGTGCGATCTTCACGTCCCGGCCTCGTCCGTTGAGAACGAGCGACACGGTCGACGGTGCGACGCCTGCCGCGCGGGCGACGTCGGCCCGGGTTGCGCGCTCCATGCTGCGGCTCCCAATCCTCGGTTGTGTTTCGTTGAAACACAACAACTATAACGTGTTAGTCTTGTGTCTGACGATCGGAGTTTCGACGATGACATCCGAAAGGCACATAGACGTGATATCGATACTACCTTCCTATGCTCCCGGCGCGGGCGCGCTTGTACCCCCGCGCGCGCACCTTGCTGATGACTGCGGGGTTCTCAGCCTCGATGGCATGTGGAACTTCGTCTATCACCCCACCGACCCCGCCCCCTTCGTCAACGTCGAGCAGCCCTGGGATGAGCCCGCTGTTGCCGATGATGCGTCCGAGATTGACGTGCCCAGTCACTGGGTCCTGCGCGGCGAGGGCACCTGGGGCCACCCCGCCTACACCAACGTTGACTTCCCCTTCCCGGTCGACCCCCCGTTCCCGCCCGACGATAACCCCGTCGGCGACTACCGCCGCGCCTTTGAGCTTCCCGCCGACTGGCAGGGCGGTCATATTCGCCTGCGTTTCGACGGCGTCGAAAGCCAGGCCAGCGTGTGGGTCAACGGTACGTGGATCGGCATGGCCCGCGGCTCGCGCCTTGCCCACGAGTTCGATGTGACCGAGGCCGTGCGCCCCGGCCCCAATCGGGTCACCGTGCGCGTGCACCAGTTCAGCCCCGGCTCCTACCTCGAGGATCAGGACCAGTGGTGGCTGCCCGGCATCTTCCGCTCGGTGAGCCTGCGCCGCCTCGCTCCCGGCGCCATCGAAGACCTGTGGATCGACACCGACTACGAGGCCGGGGTGGGTTATGTGACCATCGAAGCCCGGGTGCTCGGTGCCCAGGAGGCTCATCTGTCCGGGCATCTCAGCATCGACGGCCTCTGGTCTTTCGCCTGCTCTCTCGAGCGCGGCGAGGATGGTCGCTACCGCAGCGGTCGCATCGAAGTGGGCAGCGTACGCCCGTGGAGCCCGCAGGACCCAGCCCTCTACGAGGCGCGCATCAGCGTCCAGGGCGGGAAAGGCCTCGGCGCGGGGGAGCGGTGCCTGCGCATCGGTTTTTGTCGCGTGTCCATCGAGGACGGCGTGCTCATGGCCAACGGCGAGCCCCTGACCCTCAACGGCGTCAACCGCCACGAGGTGCGTGCCGACGAGGGGCGCGTGTTCGACGAGGCCTGGGCACGCGAGGACCTCGCCCTCATGAAGTCCATGGGAATCAACGCGATCCGCACCTCTCACTACCCGCCCCACCCCCGCCTGCTCGACCTCGCCGACGAGATTGGCCTGTGGGTCATGCTCGAAGGCGACATCGAGACGCACGGGTTCGAGGGCGTGGGGGAGTGGATCGATAACCCCTCCGACGACCCGCGCTGGGCCGACGCCTACATGGACCGCACGGTCCGCGCCTTCGAACGCGACAAGAACCATCCCTCGATCATGAGCTGGAGCCTCGGCAACGAGTCCGGCACCGGCGTGAACCTGGTCGCCTGCGCGCGCTGGGTCCACGAGCGCACCGGTTCCCGGGCGGTCGTCCACTACGAGGGTGACCATGCCCTCGAATACACGGACATCTACTCGCGCATGTACCCGACCCTGGAGGAAGTCGCCGCCGTCCTCGACGAGAGCGATCCCCACGCCGAGGTCGCCGTCCCCACGCACGTCGCCGCGCTGGTTGACGACGCCGCGCGCGAGCGCATTCGCCGCGCCCCCTACCTCATGTGCGAATATCTGCACGCGATGGGAACCGGCCCCGGAAACGCCGCCGCCTATGCTGCGCAGATGGATCACCCCCGCCACGCCGGCGGCTTCGTGTGGGAGTGGCGCGACCACGCCCTGTGGCGCACCCTCCCGGATGGGTGCCGCGCTCTGTCCTACGGCGGTGATTTTGGCGAGGAAGTCCACGATGGCAACTTCGTGTGTGACGGACTGGTTGACGCCCTCTCGCGCCCCTACGCCGGCACCTGGCCGTGGGTTCAGGCGATGGCCCCGGATGCGCCCGCCCTCGCGACGGCCGTGGAATCGTCGCGCGGGCACGGGGCAGATGAGGCCCGGCTGCGCGCGCTCCTCGGCACCCCCGTCTCGGTCGTGCGCTCGGACGATGATGTGGAGGCCCCCTACGCGCTCGATGTGCGCGGGCACCTCGCGCGCATCGGCACCATGCCCGTGAGCGTGGACCTCAGCGTCTTTAGAGCCCCTACCGACAATGACCGCGGGCGCGGCCCCATCGACTACTGGGGGATTAGCGAGGACGACCTCGGTCCCCTCGGGGTCGGGCGCGGTGAGCATGGAACCTCGCACGCGGCCCGCTGGGAGCAGGCACGCCTGCACCTGCTGCGCCGACGCCTCGTATCCATCGAGGAGGATGGCACCTGCCAGCGCGTCATCGAACGCTGGGCCCCGCCCGCTGCGCAATTCGGCGTCACCCTCACCTGGGAATATCGGCCCGTTGCGCTGGGGGAGATTCCTGCCCTGTCGGTGTCCGCCCGCGTCGCGCCCTACGGGGCCTGGCCCGAGCGGGTCCCGCGCCTCGGCGTGCGTATCGAGATGCCCGGATCGCAGTGGGAAGCTTCGTGGCTGGGCGACACGCTCATCGGATACTCAGACATGCGCGTGAGTGGCGCTCGCGGATACGGCAGCGCTCCCGTTCGCGAGCTCTGGGATGTCAGCGTGCGCCCCCAGGAAGGCGGGCAGCGCCTCGACCTCGAAGCCCTCTGTCTGCGCGGTGAGGCGGGCGATGTCCTCGTTGTGCCGACCTCGTCCCTGGGCTGGAGTGCCTCGCCGTGGAGCGAGCGCGAACTGGCCGAGGCCTCGCACTGGGAGGATCTGCCTGACAGTGAGCGCACGTTCCTGTGGTTGGACGCCTTCCAGGACGGCATCGGCACGCGTTCGTGCGGGCCTGACTCTCGGCCCGAGTTCGCCGGTTACATGCGCGATACGGACCTGACATTCGTAATTGCCCAGGTTGGGGGTGATTAAGCCCCAACCTGTTATGTTGCGGCTTGATAACGATGCGCAAAGCTGTTGGCAAATGATGCGCGAAGCGTCACAGGCCGCTATGATTCAGACATCAACTAACACGAGATAGTTAGTGACTCGATCCCATCGATCGACCAACAAAATCGGACCAATGGAGGTTTCGCATGTTGAAGAAGAAGATGGCTGCAGGCGTCGTCGCCCTCGCCATGTTCAGCACCCTCGGCCTGGCCGCCTGCAACCCTGGTGGCTCCAGCTCCGATAGCTCGAGCGGCGGTTCGACCGCTGCCGGTTCCATCCCCGAGCCCGATGTCGCGTGCGACATTCCCGCGGGCAACCTTGACGATTCGAAGATCGACACCTCGAAGGTCGAAGGCGAGATCACGTTCCAGACCCAGGGTCTGCAGAACGACTTCGGCGACTTCTTCAAGGCCAAGATCAAGGAATTCGAGGACGCCAACCCCGGCGTTAAGATCAACTGGACCGACCAGGGTGGCGGTGCCGAGTTCGACCAGACCGTGACCGCTCAGGCCTCGAACTGCAAGATGGCGGATGTCATCAATGTTCCCTCCTCCACCATCCTCGCCCTGTCCAAGTCCAACCTCCTCATGGACTACGACGTCAAGGCCCCCGGTATCGGCGACAAGTTCGTGAAGTCCATTTGGGACTCCACTGCCCTGGGCGCGAACGACCACCACACGGCTCTGCCCTGGTACTTCGGCCCCTACATCACCACCTACAACAAGGAGGTCTTCAAGCGCGCTGGTCTCGACGAGAACATGCCGCCCAAGACCATGGATGAGCTGTTCGAGGATGCCGCCAAGGTCGGTGCCGACGGGCAGGGTGACTACGGCATCTACGGCTCGCCCGAGTGGTACATGATCGCTCAGCTGCACGGCATGGGCGTCAACCTGCTCAACGCCGACAAGACCGCCTTCGACTTCGCCGACAACGAGGCCGCGATCAACTACGTCACCAAGCTCTCCGAGCTCTACGCCTCCGGTGCGATCCCGAAGGACTCCCTGACCGGCGAGCCCGACCCGGGCAAGGCCTACACCGACGGCAACCTCGCCTTCGGTACGCCCAACGCCTCGTTCCTGAAGTCCGTCAAGAAGAACAACGAGACGGTCTACCAGAACACCGGCGTCGGCCCGTTCCCGACCAACCCGGGCATCAAGCCTGTCTTTGAGGGGCAGTACATCGGTGTCTCTGTCACCACGCAGAACGCCCCGCTGGCCATGAAGTTCGCCGAGTGGATCACCAACGCTGAGAACGAGTACGCCTGGACGCACGACGGCGGCGCCATCATCTTCCCGGCTGCCACCGACGCCCTCGACAAGCTCGTTGCCAACCCGCCGGAGATCGCCGACGACCCGGTCTTCAAGGCCGCCTACGAGGAGGCCGCTAAGGCCGCCAAGGATGCCGAGGCCTACACCGACGTCTTCTACGCGACCGGCGCCGTGAAGGACGCCCTCATCGAGAACGTCAACAAGGCCATCCGCGGTGAGGTCGATCCCAAGACCGCCCTCAAGACCGCTCAGGATCAGATGAACGAGAAGCTCAAGGCTCTCGGAGACTGATTGACCGCTCGGGGGCCGAGGCCTGGCCTCGGCCCCCGACGCATTCCACGCCCAGCGTCGGGCCGTCGGCTCACGACCCCGCGCATCCCTGAAAAAGGACTTTGGTATGCCGATACGTAAGAGTGCACAGACGCGCTCCCTCAATGGCGCCGCCCGATTCCGCCCGGGCTGGGTTCCCTGGCTGTGGGTGACCCTCCCGGTCCTCGCGGTCATCTCCTTCTACATCTACCCCTTCATTACGACCGTCTACGTGTCGTTCACGAAGACCAAGCCGATGGGACGCATCGGTCGCTTCGTTGGTATCGACAACTTCACCGCTGTACTGTCAGATCCCGAGTTCTGGCAGTCGCTGACGAACTCCCTCATCTACGCGGTGTGCGTCGTCCCGCTCATGGTGCTGCTTCCGCTGCTGCTGGCCCTCCTCGTCAAGTCGCACGTGCCCGGCATCGGCTTCTTCCGCGCCCTCTACTACCTGCCGGCCATCTCCTCGCTGGTCGTCATCTCGCTCGCGTGGCGCTACCTTCTCGACCAGCGCGGTCCCATCAATAACCTGCTGGCGTCGTGGGGCCTCGACCCGATTCCATTCCTGTCGAATCAGTGGTTGATCCTCTTCTGCGCCATGGTCATCACCCTGTGGCAGGGCCTGCCCTACTACATGATCCTGTACTTGTCGGCCCTCGCGAACGTCGACAAGTCCCTGTACGAGGCTGCCGAACTCGACGGCGCCGGGCCCATCCGTCGCTTCTTCACTGTCACCGTCCCGGGCGTCAAGGTCATGATGTTCCTCGTCGCCACCCTGACGACGATCGGTTGCCTGAAGATCTTCACCGAGGTCTACCTGCTGGGCGGCTCCGCATCGCCCACGAAGACCCTCACGATGTACATCCGCGACCGAATTGTGGACCCGACCTTCGGATCGCTGGGACAGGGCGACGCCGCCTCGGTGTGCCTGTTCCTCATCACCTTCGGCTTCATCATCGCTTCGCAGAGCCTGCAGAGGAAGGCTGAAGACTCATGAGTACCGCAACTTCGAGCACCGCGACCTTTGGCGAGCGCTTCGCTCAGTGGCGTAAGGATCGCCGACTCGAGCGCCAGGGGCGCAACGTCGCCTCGCGTCAGATGCGTGGCGGGGCCTTGTTTGCCCGCTACGCGCTCCTCGTCGTCGTCGCCCTCATCCTGGTCGGCCCCCTCGTCCTGCCCCTCATGGCGGCCTTCAAGGCCCCTGGTGAATCCGTCTTCGGTCAGGGTGCGACCATGCTGCCCCAGCACTGGTCACTGGACTCCTTCTACGTGCTCTTCGAACGCACGAACATCCTCCTGTCCATCAAGAACTCCGCGATTCTTGCGACCCTGACGGTCACCTCGAACGTCGTCCTGTCGTGCATTGGTGGCTACATGCTGTCGAGGCGCGGGTGGACCGGGCGCAACATCATGTACTTCGTGGTCCTGTCCGCCATGATTTTCCCCTTCGAGTCGATCATGCTCTCGCTGTTCAAGATGATGGTGCAGCTGGACCTGTACAACACGCTCCCCGGCGTGTGGATGGTCGCCATGATCGGCCCATTCCAGATCCTCATGATGCGCGCCGCGTTCATGGGCATCCCCGATGAGATCGAGGATGCGGCCCTCATCGACGGCGCGGGCGAGCTACGTCGCTTCTGGTCGATCTTCCTGCCCCAGGTGCGCGGCACGCTGACGGTTGTCGGCCTGACCTCGTTCATCGGGGCCTGGTCCGACTTCATCTTCCCGCTGCTCATGCTTCCCGACCCGAATAAGCAGACCCTGATGCTGACGCTGACGGCCATCCAGAACTCGCCCCAGGGCGTCACGTATCAGCTCGTGCTGGCCGGCGCCGTCGTGGCGATGATCCCGGTCGTCCTGGTCTTCGCCTTCAGCCAGAAGTTCTTCTTCCGCGGCATCGAAGACGGCGGTCTGAAGTTCTGATCCTCATCCCCGCGGGTGCCCCTCGCACCCGCGGGGATCTTCTCTACCTAAAAGGAGGTTCTTTCACAAAAAACTAACACGTGTTAGGTAATGTGGATTTGTCGCCGTCTAGCGACCAATCCCAGCCATGACCCCCATACTGACGAAGGAGTTAAACTCATGGGGACTAGACCCATCATCGGTGCGCTCTCAGCCCCGATTCTTGCGGCCACCATGCTTGGCCTCGCACCAGCCGCGGCCGTCGCCGCCACCGAAACCCCGTATCACCCGACCGTCCTGTGGGCGACCTCCGAAGAAAAGGTCGGTGAAAGCGCACCCAACGGCACGATCGCAGCCCTCGTCGACGACGACACGACCCGTACCGACGCGACCAAGACCTTCTGGACCACCAAGTGGAAGGGCGGCCTCGATGAATACCCGCACGCCCTCGCCGTCCAGAACCCCACCCCCGGCACCCAGGTGTGCGGCCTCGGCCTAACCCCGCGCCCCACCTACGATTCGACCCTGGGCAACGACCAGTTCCCCGGCGAATACCGCATCTTTGCCTTCGATGAGGACCCCGGTAACCCCGCCGCCGAAGCCTCCTTCGCCGACTGGAAGACCAAGGTCGCCGCAGGTGAGTGGGAAGGCGGTACCGAGGTCGCTCACGGCACCGACCTGCAGTACGGAAACAAGGAACAGTACGTCACCTTCCCGGCGACCACGAAGCGCGTCTTTGCTCTCACGGGTCTGCGTTCCCTCGCCCCCGGCAAGAAGGACATGGCGCTGTCCGACATCAAGCTCCTGCCCTGCGACGCCGAGGGCAACGCCATTACCTCCTACGGCAGCGACGACACCGGAAACAACAACAATGTCGCGCGCCCCGTCGTGCCCCACCCCGATGCCCCGGCCTCCGGATCGGGTGCGTCCGACCTCGTCGTTGACTTCGTCATCGACCAGCTGCCCTACGGCGAGCCCGGCAAGCCCGTGGACTTCGCCCCCGGCACCCACACCTACACGGCCACCGGTTACTACCACGCCAAGGCCGTCTCGGCCCGCATCCGCGCGGTCGACGGCGCCACCGTCACCATCAACGGCGCGACCCCCGACGCCGACGGCCGCGTGTCCAACCTCGACCTCACCACCGGCCTGAACGTCATCACTGCCACGGTGAGCAAGGACGGCAAGGAAGCCACCTACGCCGTCAACATCACCAAGGTGGACACCGACTTCCGCGGCAACGTCATGGTCCCCGTGACGGCCACCGCGAACGGCGGCACCGAGGCCGACAATGCGGCCCTCACCGACCTCGACCCCACAACGACGTGGACCTCCGATCCGCTCGTCCGCGCGAATGACTGGTCGAGCAGTGTCACCGGCATCGAGCTGCACCTGGGCGAGGCCCGCTACGTGCACCGCGTCAACGGATGGGGTACCCCGACCCTGCCCGCCGGCGTCCCGGGCTGGCACGGCGGTAACTCCGTGGCCATCGCGGTCCAGGAGGCCGACGGCGGCGAGTGGAAGACCATCGTCACCCACGGCTCGCTCACGCGCGACGCGCGCGGCCTGTGGTACTGGGACTTCAACAGCTACCACCTCGCCAAGAACATCCGCATCTGGATGAACGACGAGACCGAGCCGCAGACTCCGCGCAACATCGCCACTGCGGTGACCTTCAACGACGTCGAGGTGTGGGGCTTGCCCGCCGGCAAGACCCCCGTTGCCCCGGCAGTCGACAACTCCATGTACGAGCGCTACTCCGGCTTCAACCCCGGGGAGGGCAAGTGGGGCGTGAACCGCGCACAGGCCCTCGCACTGCAGTACGGCGTCATGATGCCCGCGTGGGTTCCCTCCGAGGGCTACGGCCGCGGCGGCTTCGATGCCAACGAGCGTGACCTCACGGGCGGCGCATTCCCGATGTTCTACGACCTGCCCATGTTCAATACCGCCATGATGGAGTCCCTCGGCAAGGGCGCGCCGTGGGCCCTCGCGAAGGCTCCCACCGGCAAGAACAGCATGTGCAACGCGGGCGAGCCCCGCGACTTCATGAACGAGTACATGTTGCCTTACGCGTCCACGTTGGTCGACATCCAGTACGGCGATGAGGGCGGATTCAACCGCGTCGAGTCGGAGTGCTTTAAGAACTGGTTCTCCTGGTCCAAGCAGAACATCCCCGGTGCCGTCGTCCACGCCAACTCTTGGGATGATCCTTCCTGGTACCGCGACGCGAACCTGAGCTACTACGTCGAGAACGCCAAGCCCGACCTGCTCAGCTGGGACAAGTACTACTGGGGTGCCAACGGTGGCCCGGCTCCGAGCAGAGTCGTTATGGACCTGCTGAACACCAACACCTGGAAGAAGCAGCGCGAATACGGCCTCAAGGGCCTCACCGGTGACGGCACCAGCCCGATCCTGTACGGCCAGTACCTGGACTACAACTGGGACGCCAACGTGTCGGCCTCCGAAAAGTCGATCGTCCCGTCCCTGGGCCTGGCCACCGGCCAGAAGTGGTTCGGCCTGTTCCGCATGGAATACAACGGCTACGACCGCTCCTCGATCATCGACCACGATGGTGCGCCGACGCGTTCGTTCTACGAGTTCTCCAACATCTTCGGCAACGTTGCTTACATCGGTAACTACACGAAGGCCATGAATTCCACGTTCGTCGCCTACAAGCCCGGCCAGTACGCGGCTCGCGGTGAGGCCCCTTCGCTGAGCGGCTACAAGTACGGTGACTTCGCCTCGGGAGACGAGGCCAAGGCCGCCAACGAGGCCGTCGGCCTGGTTGACATGTCGGTCACCAACGTCGGCTCCGTCAACGATGGACTGCCCGGCGACGTCGTCGTCGGCTACTTCGAGCAGCTGAAGGGCTTGGAGACCGCCAAGTCCGCCGAAATCTTCGGCGACTCCACGACGGCCCCCAAGGGTTTCATGGTCGTCAACGCTCTGACCGGCCAGACCCGCTACCCGTCCTACCTCCTCGACCCGCGCACCGACAACGGCTCGCTGGCCGAGACCGCTCAGGACATCACCCTGACCGTCAAGAAGCCGGCTGCGAACGCGCACCTGATGCTCGTCAACCCGGCCGACAAGACGACGCAGGAAGTCGAGCTTGGCGAGGGCGAGACCTCGCAGGTCGTGCTCCATGCCGTTGGTGGCGGCGACTCGCGCTTCCTGTACTGGGTGACGGTCGATGATCCGACCCCCACGCCGGACCCGCAGCCCACGCCGGACCCGCAGCCCACGCCGGACCCGCAGCCGACTGTGGACCCGACCCCGGCTCCGCAGCCCACCGTGGACCCGACCCCGGCACCCGTGCCGACCGTCGATCCCACCCCGGCTCCGACCCCGGATCCCGCGCCCCAGCCTCGCACCGGTCAGTGGAAGTCCGGATACTTCGGCTGGTGGTACAGCTACTCTGACGGCACCTACGCCGCCAACGAGACTCTCGTCATCGACGGGCAGACCTACCGCTTCGACGCGAGCGGCTACCTGAAGATGGGCTGGGTCTACGACGGCGGACACTGGTACTACCACGGCTCCAGCGGTGCCCAGCAGTACGGCTGGATCATGGACCGCGGCTCCTGGTACTACCTCGATCCCGCGACCGGTCAGATGGCGACCGGTTGGGCCCAGATCGACGGAACTTGGTTCTACCTGTCCTCCTCCGGCGTCATGCGTACCGGTTGGGTCAAGGACGGCGGCACCTGGTACTACCTGTCGCCCTCCGGCTCCATGGTCACCGGCTGGCAGCTCCTCGGCGGCACCTGGTACCACCTGGGTGCCAACGGTGCGATGACCACCGGCTGGTACCAGGAGGGCCCCGTCTGGTTCTACCTGCGCTCGAACGGCTCCATGGCCACCGGTTGGGAACTCATCGGCTGGTCCTGGTACCACTTCGCGCCCTCGGGAGCGTGGATCGGCTAACCGTTAGCTCCACATGAGACGAGGCCGTGGCCGGGTTTTCCGGCTGCGGCCTCGTTCGCGTGCGCTACGAGAGGGAAAGAGATCAGTCCTTGCGGATCAACAGCGATTCGACGCGGTGGTCGGGGCCCTTCGTGAAGATGAGGGTCGCGCGCTCGCGGGTGGGGCGGATGTTTTCGCGCAGGTTCGGCAGGTTGATCGCGTTCCAGACGACGTGCGCGGTCGAGACGGCCTCGTCGTCGGTGAGGGAGGCGTAGGTCTTGAAGTAGGAGTCCTCACGGGAGAACGCGGTTGCGCGCAGCTTGAGGAAGCGGTCCACGTACCACTGTTCAATGAACGTTTCGTCGGCGTCGACGTAGATGGAAAAGTCGAAGTAGTCCGAAACTGCCACCGAGATGGAACCGGGCGCCGAGCGCGGCGGCTGGAGCACGTTGAGGCCCTCGACGATGAGGATGTCGGGGCGATCCACGTCGATGTAGGTGTCGGGCACGATGTCGTAGGTGACGTGCGAGTACACCGGGGCTTTTGCGTGCGGGTTGCCGGCCTTCACCGAGGCGAGGAACGAAATGAGGGCCGAGCGGTCGTAGGACTCGGGGAACCCCTTGCGGGCGATGAGGGAGCGTTCCTGCAGGATCCGGTTCGGGTAGAGGAAGCCGTCGGTGGTCACCAGGTCCACGCGTGGGGTGGAGTCCCAGCGGGAGAGCAGCAGCTGGAGGAGGCGCGCGACCGTCGACTTTCCGACGGCGACCGAGCCGGCGATGCCGATGACGAAGGGCGTTGAGTGGCCCTCGGGCTCTCCGAGGAAGGCGTGGCGCTCGGCGGCGGTGCGGCGGCGCCCGTCGATGTAGAGCTGCAGCAGCGCGCTCAGGGGCCGGTAAATTGTATCGACCTCGGTCATGTCGATGGGGTCGCCCAGTGACGCGATGCGGTCGATGTCCTCCTGCGTGAGGGGCAGGGGAGTGCGATCGGCGAGGCGGTCCCACTCGCGGCGGTCGAAGCGCGCGTAGGGGTTGTGCGCGTTGCGTGCGGCAGCCGGGCTTAGCTCGTCAGGCGAGGCGGCCGGCGAGGCTGTGGATGGGACGGTCGAGGGGCTCTCGGTGGTGCTCACGATCCCATTGTGCCCCACTTGTTTGTGGTCGTGTGCACTTGTTCACCGCGTGAAGCGACACACGTTACTGACCGATAGGGGGGTTTGGTGTGTTGGAATGGGTGCTATGTGCGGAATTGTTGGACATATTGCATGCAAGGCGTCCCAGCGTAGTCGCGAGGTTGTCCTCGGCGGCCTGGCGCGCCTCGAATATCGAGGGTATGACTCGGCGGGCATCGCCCTGGCATCCCCGGGCCACCTGGACGTGCGCCGCGCGCTCGGCAAGCTCGTGAACCTCTCCGAGGAACTCGACGCGCAACCTCCCGTCGACGCGTACGCGGGCATCGGACACACCCGGTGGGCAACTCACGGGCGCCCCACGGTCGCGAACGCCCACCCCCATACCAGCCCGGACGGGCGCTTCGCCCTCGTCCACAACGGCATCATTGAGAACGCGGATGTCCTGCGCGCCGCCCTCATCGCCGACGGCGAGACCTTCGCCTCGGAGACCGACACCGAGGTGGTCGTCCACCTGCTGGCCCGCGCCTACGACCAGGCCGAGGCGGCCTCGTACAGCGGAGCGGTTGCCGGACTGACCGGCGTCGACGAGGAGGTGGCGCGCCGCCTCGTCGTCGCCATGCGCGTGGTCACTGCCCAGCTCCACGGTACCTTCACCCTGCTGGTGCTGAGCACCCAGTCCCCGAACGTCATCGTCGCGGCCCGCCGCTCCTCCCCGCTGGTCATCGGCCTGGGGGACGGGGAGAACTTCCTGGGCTCCGACGTCCTGGCCTTCGTCGAACACACGAATCGCGCCGTTGAGGTCGGCCAGGACGAGGTCGTGGTCGTCTCCGCGACCGGCGTGACCGTCATCGACCCCAGCGGTAACCCCGTCGAGCGCGAGGCGTACGAGGTCGACTTCTCCTCCGATCGCGCCACCAAGAACGGCTGGCCGACCTTCATGGAGAAGGAAATCCACGAGCAGCCTGACGCCGTGGGCGCGACCCTGGCCGACCGCATCGACTCCCACGGGCACCTGGCCCTGGATGAGGTGCGTATCCCCGAGCACGTCCTGCGCTCGGTCGACAAGGTCATCATGATCGGCTGCGGCACCGCCTCCTACGCCGGACAGGTCGCGCGCTACGCGATCGAGCACTGGTGCCGCATCCCCGTCGAGGTCGAGCTCTCCAGCGAGTTCCGCTACCGCGACCCGGTGGTGGGCGAGAAGACGCTGGTCGTCGCCATCTCCCAGAGCGGCGAGACCATGGACACCATCCAGGCGATCCGTCACGCCCGTGAGCAGGGCGCGAAGGTCGTCGCCATCGTGAACACGCCGGGCTCGACGATCTCGCGCGAGTCCGACGCGGTGATCCTCACCCACGCGGGCCCCGAGATCGCGGTCGCCTCCACGAAGGCGTTCACCGCGCAGGTCACCGCCTGCTACATCCTGGGCCTGTACCTGGCGCAGGTGCGCGGTAACAAGTACGCCGACGAGATCGCCGACTACATGGAGAAGCTCGCGCGCGTCCCCGAGGCCATCGCCCGCATCCTCGACAGCGGTGAGACGGTCCGCCAGTTCGCCCGCACGATGCAGGACGCCACCTCGGTCATCTACCTGGGGCGTCACGTCGGCTTCCCCGTCGCCCTCGAGGGTGCGCTCAAGCTCAAGGAAATCTGCTACATCCACGCCGAGGGCTTCGCCGCCGGTGAGCTCAAGCACGGGCCGATCGCGCTCGTGGACGAGGGCCAGCCGGTCATCGTCATCGTGCCGACCCCGCGCCGCCCCGAGCTGCACGGCAAGGTCCTGGCCAACATCGCCGAGGTCCGCGCCCGCGGTGCCCGCACGATCGTTGTCGCCGAGGAAGGGGACTCCTCCGTCGACGAGTTCGCCGAGGTCGTCTTCCGCGTGCCCCCCGTGCCGACCCTGTACGCCCCGCTCCTGACCGTCGTACCGCTGCAGATCTTCGCCTGCGAGCTCGCCTCCGTCAAGGGGTTGGACGTCGACCAGCCGCGCAACCTGGCCAAGTCCGTGACGGTGGAGTGATCCACCGGCGCGGGGCTGATGCCTCGTGAGCGATAACGGGCCTCGTTCCTCATATGGGACGAGGCCCGCGCTGGTTTTACGGACCGACGTCAGTTTCCTCATGCTCGTGGGCGACTGTGGGTTCCCCTTGCGTGTTGTGCGAGGCAAGCCGTCGACGGCATGTGCGCTCACAATTCAATACCATCCGGCTACCATGGAGGTCATGAGTGTCGCAGATAATTCCTCCAGGTCGAATGCGTGTCTCGACCTGCCTGCGGACTTCTATTGGTATGGCGGCGGTAATGGAACGGCTCAAGAGCACATCAGCTTAGCTGTAAATGCTCTTATGGCGGCCATCAAGGAGCCAAGGAACCGTCGCTGGAATCCGTACCAAGAGGCGATGATCCGCGCGAGTTTTAAAAAGCGCCTGGAAAAAGCCGCACAAGGCAAACTTCGACCACCGGAAGAACTGAAATCTCTGCGCGGCGGTGCTGCTCTTTTCGAAATTCGCTGGCGGGACATTGATGTTCGCGAAGTTAATTCCTCAGGGATTGACTCCTATGCTCAGGCTGAGGTCCGTCTCATTCACGCTCAGCCATTCGATCAGCTAGGCCTGTGCATACTAGGCCTTTATGCTCATGAGAAGGTGATCGTCAACGGTGACCCGGCTGCGACCAAGGCCGCGCAAGACGCTGAGATCGACATTGCTGAGTGTCGCCTCACCTCTGGATATTCCACAAACTGGGGTGTCGAGCGGCGCACACAACATGACTGAAGTTTGCATAACACCATCTCACACTTATATAGTTTAATCTATGACTTCAGTGAGTGATGAGAGCCTTGAGCGCCGCGCAGATCTGCTGGTCGATGCGAGGGATCGTCTTCTCGAGGGTTTGGTAAGGCTCCGCAAGGAGCATAAGCTCAGCCAGCAGACTGTCGCCGAGCGCATGGGCGTCAGTCAGCCTACGGTCGCTGCGTTTGAGCGCTATGACGCTAACCCGACTGTGTCATCCATCATCCGGTACGCGATGGCCGTCAATGCGCTCCTCGACATTAAGGTTGTCGATGACTGCGGTGCAGGCGTACCCGGTGCGTGGCAGATGACCGGAGCCGCCAAAGCAACTGTCCATGTTCCGGCGACGCCGCGTAAGGCACAGGTAATCGCCGACGGCTGGACCATTACCCAGGAGCCAGCTCATGTCTGACGTGCCGCTCTTGACAACCGCCGATGAGATACTCAGGGTTGCGGAACTCCAGCTGGCAGCTATCCGCTTTGACCACCTGTCGATTGACCTCATTGACAATGCTCCGCAGGCAGGTGTCGATCGTGAAGATAGCGAGTCGACGCCGATCGAGATTACCTGCAAGCTCGGGACTCGGCAGGAAGGAAAAGAGTTCGGAGCTCGGTTTGAATTCCATTTCAAAGCCGCGCAGTGGCAGGCCGTTATCGCGGTAATCACCGATTATGCGGGGTCTCAGGAGTTTGTTCTCGCCCCTGAAGCATCTGCCGACTTCGCATCGAAAGTCGCGCTCATGGCAGCGATTCCCTTTGTTCGTGAAGCCCTCAGTGGCTTGACCGCGCGGGTCACTGGCACGGCCGTTCTCCTGCCTCTCATTCGTTCCGGCCAAATCACTTTCGCTCCCAACAAGTAGTCCATGCGGTTTTCTTATAGGGCTTATAGGGTCTGCGCCTCGTGAACGATAACGGGCCTCGTTCCTCATATGGGACGAGGCCCGGGCTGCGTTCGCGACGCGGCGTCGATAGAGGCGTCGGATAGAAACGTGTGCGGGTGCGTTGCGTCATCGGATGCGTCCCAAAGCGTGAATGCGTTCACGATAGCCCTGTGAAACAGTAGCCAAAACGGCGACGGAGTTTGCGGGGGTGGGGGAGGGGAAGACTAGCGTGGAAGATGTGGCGGCGCTCCTGCCGCACCCACCAACGTAAATCACCCCGGCCTCGTCACACGACGGCCGCGACCACCCCAGGAGGTGCGCACATGACCCTGTCCACGATCCTTATCGGAATCCTGCCCTCTGTCTTCTTCGGTGTCGCTACGACGCTGATGGGAAAGACCGGCGGATCAGACCGCCAGCGAGTCATGGGCGCCGTCCTCGGCGGCCTGCTCATGGCCGCCGTCGCCACCCCTTTCCTGCACCCCGCGTGGACGCCGCTGAACCTGGGCGTCTCTTTCCTGACCGGCCTGCTCCTCGGCGTCGGCGTGTGCGATCAGCTGCGCTCCTACTCGGTCCTGGGCATGAGCCGCACGATGCCGCTGTCTACCGGCGGCCAGCTGGTCCTCATGTCCCTGGCGGGCATCGCGATCTTCGGCGAGTGGCTCCACGGTGGCGCGCTGCCCTACGGAATCGCCGCCATCGTGGTCCTCATCGTCGGCATCTGGTTCCTGTCGCGCTCCGAGTCCGGCTCCGACGCGGCCTCCCTCGACTGGAAGCGCGGCGCCTTCCTGCTGACCACCTCGACGCTGGGCCTCGTGGCTTTCCCCCTCATCATCAAGTGGTTCGGGATCGCGCCCGCCGAGTTCCTCCTGCCCCAGGCGATCGGCTACACCGTCTATTGCGGTGCTTTCTTCGCGATCCAGGGCCGCGGCGGCGTCGACCCCGAGGATTCGCTGCGCCACCGTCGCATGCTCCCTTCGACCTTCAACGGCGTCCTGTGGGGCACCGCCATCCTGCTGCTCCAGCTCAACTCCAACAACCTGGGCGCGGGCACGGGTTTCACCCTCTCGCAGCTGGGAATCCTTATTTCCACGCCGCTGGGAATTCTGTGGCTTCACGAGACGCGCTCGCGCAAGGAACTGCGCTGGACGATCATCGGTGTCGCCCTCGTTATCGTGGGCGCGGTGCTGGCGGGCGTCGCCAAGACCCTCGACGTCGCCTGAGCGGCGCGGCGACTATCTGATCATCTGACGGCGGCGGGGCATGTGCCTCGCCGCCGTGTTTGTTAGCATCTTCCCCCTTACCCGCTGCCCTGCGAGGGCCAGCACGTGTGGGAGAATGACCCCATGTTGATTCTGGACGGTCGCGCCGTGTCCTTCGCTGAGGCACGAGACATTGAACGTCGGCACGTTGAAGCAGCAGCAGCGGACGGCGACCCCGACCGCTACATGCGCCAGGTCGCGGAGAAGGTCGCCGATCGTGTCCGCTACCTGTCCGATCCGCTTGCGTGGCTGTGGAATATACCGGAGGCGGCCGCCATCTCCAGGCTGCGAGACGATATCGGTCTTGACGAGGCAGCTGCGCGCATCGAAGACTTGGACACCTGCGTGGTCGCTTTCGTTGGCGGAGGCGACAACGGCGGTGATGCCCTGTACGCGTGCGCGCTGCTGGCGGAGCAGGGGATGGTTGTCACAGCATTTCTGCTCAAGCCCACGTGTCATGCACGCGGCCTGGCTGCGGCTCGAGAAGCGGGAGTCGGCATCGTGGAACTGGGCGGTCGCTCCCTGCGCTCCATCGAAGGAACACCCGAGTGGGGCACTATCTGCGGTGCGCGCCTGTGGATCGACGGAATCGTGGGCATCGGTTCACGTGGGCCCCTCGTGGGCGAGCTCGCGGATACGGTGACGTGCCTGAACGACGCAATGCGCGCGCACCCGAAGAAAGTGATTGCCATCGATGTACCGTCGGGCCTCACCGATGACGACGGCGCGGTCCGCGGTCCGATTCTGCGGGCCACGCACACCCTCGCGGTTGGCACCTACAAGCGCGCACAGATCCTGCCACCCGCCGTCGAATACTCCGGCGAGGTGAGGCTGATGCGAATGTATTGGAGCGAGGTGGCCACCAGCACGCATCCCGACGCTGACGGAACGATCGGCGCGGGCGACATCTACTACTACGACGATGAATATCGCGCCCACTCCGCCGTGCCGGTTCCCGCATTCTCGGACGACAAGTACGCGCGCGGCGTTGTCGGCCTCGTCGCAGGCTCCGACACCTATCCGGGCGCGGGTATTCTCGCTACGCGCGGGGCGCTGGCCGCGGGCGTGGGTATGGTGCGCCTCAACTCGACCCGGCGCGTCCAAGATCTCGTGCTGGCTGACCAGCCGGGTGTCGTCATGATCGGCGGCCGCATTCAGGCGGCGCTCATCGGGCCCGGCCTGGACGAGGAACGCCGCGAGGACGCGCTCGAACTCGCTCAGTTCTGCGGTCAATCGGGCATGCCGCTCGTCATCGACGCGTGGGCGCTTGACCTCGTCCCCGAGCTTCTCGGCTCGCTCACCCCCGATGCCACCGTGCTCACCCCGCACTACGGCGAGGCAGCGCGCCTGCTGAGCGCGCTCGGAACGCCGATCACGAAGCGCGAGGTCGCGGCCTCCCCCCTGCGCTACGCTCGCGCCCTCCACGAGGCCACGGGCTGCCACATCGTCCTCAAGGGCCCCGTGACGATCGTCTATTCGTTCGAATACGTCGCCGTCGACGCGGAGGAAAACTCCGCTACCAGCCTCGACGGAACCGGCAGCGGCGCGGACACGCGCTCCGAGCTCACGTGCGTCTACGAACCCACGGTCAGCGCGCCAAGCACGTCCTGGGCCGGCATCGCAGGCAACGGTGACGTCCTGGCAGGTTTCATCGCGGGAATCTTGGCGCGCGCCAGTGCGCGAGCAAGCGCTAGCTCTCGCTCGCAGTGCGTGACCTCGGCGCGCCTATCGGCAGCCGTGTGTCTGCACGCCCGCGCGGCCTACGCTGCCGCGAATCAACAGAACGGCGGCGCCCCCATTCAGGCCAGCGACATTGTGGCCGCGATTCCCGCAGTCCTGGCCGATCGCAGACCGTAACGCGTCAGACGCCGCTGGCTTCCGCTGCGCTGCGCGGTCGCTCTCGCGTGAGATACTAGGGGAGTGACTGTCACAGACATTCAAAGCGAGGGGCGGGGATACCCGTCGAGCGCGGTGGTCGACCTGGCCGCCATCAAGCACAATCTGAGTGTCCTGCGGGCCGCAGCCCCGGACGCTCTCCAGCTCGCCACTGTCAAGGCGAACGCCTACGGACACGGGCTCGTCCCCGTCGCGCTCGCGGCCCTGGACGGTGGTGCCGACTGGCTGGGGGTTGCTCAGCTGGCCGAGGCCTTCGCGCTGCGCCGCGGCCTCGACGAGGCCGGGGTCGCCCGAGCCGACGCACCCATCCTTGCGTGGATCTCCACCTCATCCTCCGACTTCGCGGCCGCGATCGAGGCCGACATCGACCTGTCCGTGTCGTGGACCTGGGTCCTCGCCGACATCTGCGCCGCCGCGCGAGCGGTGGGCCGCCCCGCCCGCGTTCACGTCAAGATCGATACCGGCATGTCCCGGGCCGGCTCCACGCTCGCCGACCTGCCCGCCCTGGCCTCGGCCCTGCGCATGGCCGCAGACGATGGCCTCGTCGACATCGTGGGCGCGTGGAGCCACATGTCCCGCGCCGATGACCCCAGCGAGGCGGGCAATGCCTCGACCGCGAGCCACGTGCGGATTTTCGAGGAGGGCCTGGCGATCCTCGCCGACGCCGGCATCACGCCGCGCATCCGACACCTGTCCGCCACCTCGGGCATCCTGTGGCATCCCGAGGCCCACTACGACATGGTCCGCGTCGGCATCGGCCTGTACGGCCTGAGCCCGGACCCTGCGGTCGCTACAGCTGAAGAACTCGGCCTCATTCCCGCCCTCGAGCTGAGCGCGCCCCTCACCTCCGTCAAGGTCATCGAGGAGGGGACCCCCGCCTCGTACGGGGGAACCTGGGTCGCGCCCACGCGCCGCTGGATCGGCCTCGTGCCCCTCGGCTACGGCGACGGCATCTTCCGCGCGGCCTCCAATAAGGCCCGTGTCGTCGTTCGCTCCGAGGCCGGCCTCCTCAATGCGCCGCTCGTCGGACGCGTGTGCATGGACCAGTTCATGGTCGACCTCGGGCAGGCCGAGGGAAGCCCCGGAACGCCGACAGCGCGCAGCGGGCAAGCCCCCGCCGCCCCGGGCGACACCGCGATTCTGCTTGGCTCGGGTGCATTCGGTGAACCCCTGGCCGACGACTGGGCGCAGGCAGCCGGTACCATCAACTACGAAATCGTCACCAATCTGGGCGCACACATCCCCCGCATCTATCGGGATGGCGTCGACGCGACCTTCGGGAGCAACTCATGACCCAGCCCATCGCCTCCTACGAGGTGTCAACGCGCGACGCCGACCAGACGCGCGCGTTCGGCGAAGACCTCGGCCGCATCCTCGCGGCCGGAGACCTCCTCATGCTCTCGGGCGGCCTCGGCGCGGGCAAGACCACCCTCACCCAGGGCATCGGCGTCGGCATGGGCGTGCGCGGACGCGTCGCCTCGCCGACATTCATCGTCGCCCGCGTGCACCCCTCTCTGAGCGGTGGCCCAGACCTCATCCACGCGGACGCCTACCGCATCACCGACCTGAACGACCTGGAGACCCTCGACCTCGACTCCTCCCTCGACGAGGCCGTGACCGTCGTCGAATGGGGCGAAGGCAAGACCGAGGCGATGAGCGACGAACGCCTCTCCATCGAGGTACGCCGAGCCTCGGGTGGTGAGGCCGCCCACGACGGTGACGTCATCGACCTGGAGAACATGGACGACGGCACGCGCGTCATCATCCTGCGTGCCCACGGGCACCGCTGGGACGGCGTCCTCGACGGCGTCGTTGCCGCCCACGGCGGAACCCGCATCGACGAGGCTGGCGCCGACGAGTAGGATCACACCGTGCGAGAGATAGCCCTAGACACCCAAGCGGCCACCACCGTCGCCATCATCGACGACGGCTGCGTTCTCGGCCGCGCCCAGAACGATTCTGGACGCCACCACGCAGAATCCATCACCCCGCTCGTGCGCGAGGCGCTAGCGGCAGCAGGTCTGCCCGCGCAGCTCGCCCATGCCGGCGTTGATCGCGTCCTCGTGGGCACCGGGCCCGCCCCCTTCACCGGGCTGCGCGCCGGCCTCGTTTCCGCCCGCGTCCTCGCCTCGGTCGCCGGCGTTCCCGCCTACGGCGTGTCCGCCCTCGACGTCATTGCCCGCCAGGGCCTTGACCTGCTTGCCCCCGACACCCGCGTCTACGCGATCGCCGACGCGCGCCGCCGCGAACTCTACTGGGGCTCGTACATGGCCGCCGGGCCCGACGACGTCACCCTTGAGGGACGCCTCGAGGTAGGCGACGTCAGTACGCTCCTGGGTGCCATGCGCATTGCCCCCGGCCTCGTCGTCGCGGGAGCACCGATCCCCGCGCACAGCGGCGACGCGCTCGCCCGCGCGGACCTCGGACCCCAGGTGAGTCTCGATCCCGCCGTCATGAGCCGCATCGTCGCTACGCGCCTGTCGCGCGGCGAGGAGGACCGTCTGCGCACTGACCCCCTGTACCTGCGCCGCCCGGACATCCAGGGCCAGCCCACCGCGCGCCTGTGAAGGCCTCGCTGCGCGTCGCGGAACCGGGCGACCTCGAAATCTTCGCAGCCCTCGAGGCCGAGGTGTTCGCCGAGGACCCCTGGACCCCCTCCATGATCGCCGAGGAGCTCTCGTCCCCGGCCTCTCGCTATTGGATTGCCACTGATGAGTCCGGCGACGTCGTCGGATACGGCGGCGCGAAGGTCGGCGGAGATCAGGCCGACGTCATGACCGTCGGCGTGCGCGCCCATGCGCGGGGGCGAGGCATCGGCGCAGCGATCCTGGATACCCTCCTGGACTGGTCACGCGAGGCCGGAGCGCGCGACATCTTCCTCGACGTGAGGCCCTCCAACGAGGGCGCCATCGGCCTGTACGAATCCCGAGGCTTCGTTGAAATCGGGCGCCGGCCGCGCTACTTCCGCAACCCCGTCGAAGATGCCGTCGAGATGAGGGCACCCCTGACCTGACGCGATGCGATGACCACCACTAAATAGGTATCGTTGGTGTATCAAAATTCCTGTCTTACGACCCCTGTTTTTGGGGTCGATGGTCCTAGGTGTTTTCCTTGCGACGCCGGCTCAAGATCCCCGTGACAACCGCGGAAAATCGCCGAAAATGACACCGTGTCGAGACCCTTCGCGCTCGGCCTCGTGCCATGGTCCTACGAAGCGGACGAAAAGCGTCGATATGCTCATGCCATGGCCACTCAAAATGTCGCAACGAAGAAGCGCCGCGCGTGGACCACCAGCGTCTTTATTAAGCAGCTGATGGCCGTCTCGGGCTTCGTTTTCGTTTTCTTCTTGCTGTTCCACTCCTACGGCAACCTCAAGATGTTCCTGGGCGCGGAGGTCTACAACGACTACGCGCACTGGCTGCATGAAGAGGCTTTTGTGCCGATCTTCCCGCACGGCGGATTCCTCTGGGTATTCCGCGCCGCCATGGTGCTGATGCTCGTCATCCACCTGTGGGCCGCCGCCTACACGTGGAAGCGTTCGCGTCGCGCTCGCTCCACCCGCTACGTCGTCAAGAAGTCCGTCTCGGACTCCTACGCGGCTCGCACCATGCGTATGAGCGGTGTCCTCATCCTGCTGATCCTGATCTTCCACATTGCTCACTTCACCACCGTGAGCCTGCCCGCGAAGGTCGCGAACTTCGGCGCTGACGTCACCACGCCCTACGCCCGCATGGTCGCCTCCTTCCAGTCGCCGGTCCTGGTGATCCTCTACGCCGTGTTCGTCGGCTGCGCCTGCATCCACGTCTCCCACGGCTTCTGGTCCATGTTCCAGTCGCTCGGTTGGGTGCGTAACGCGACCCGCAAGCCGCTGGTTCTCCTCTCGGGCCTGGTCGGTCTGATCATCTTCGTGATGTTCATGGCCCCGCCCGTCGCCATCGTCACCGGCTTGATCCACTGAGGAAGGGCACGCAATCATGACCGATACACTCATTCACGGCCTCTACCGTGAAGGCGAGAAGATCGCCGACACGAAGGCTCCCCACGACGTTCCGATCGCGCAGCGCTGGGAGCAGCGTAAGTTCAGCGCCGCGCTGGTCAACCCCGCCAACCGCCGTAAGCTGCGTGTCATCATCGTCGGCTCCGGCCTCGCGGGCGGCGCTGCCGCCGCCTCGCTCGGCGAAATGGGCTACAACGTCGACTGCTTCTTCTACCAGGACTCCGCCCGCCGCGCGCACTCCATCGCCGCGCAGGGTGGTATCAACGCCGCGAAGAACTACCGCAACGACAACGACTCCGTCTACCGTCTCTTCTACGACACGGTCAAGGGCGGCGACTACCGCGCCCGTGAGGACAACGTCTACCGCCTCGCCGAGGTCAGCGCCAACATCATCGACCAGTGCGTCGCGCAGGGCGTCCCCTTCGCCCGCGAGTACGGAGGCCTCCTCGACAACCGCTCCTTCGGTGGCGTGCAGGTGTCCCGTACGTTCTACGCGCGTGGCCAGACGGGTCAGCAGCTGCTGATCGGTGCCTACCAGGCGCTTGAGCGCCAGGTTGCCGCAGGCACCGTCACCGAGCACTCGCGTCACGAGATGGTTGAGCTCATCGTCGATGAGGGCAAGGCTCGCGGTATTATCGCCCGCGACATGTCCACCGGCAAGCTCGAGACCTTCATCGCTGACGCGGTCGTCCTGGCTACCGGCGGCTACGGCAACGTGTTCTTCCTGTCCACCAACGCGATGGGCTGCAACGCGACCGCCATCTGGCGTGCGTACCGCAAGGGCGCCTACTTCGGCAACCCCTGCTTCACGCAGATCCACCCCACGTGCATTCCCCAGCACGGCGACCAGCAGTCGAAGCTGACCCTCATGTCGGAGTCGCTGCGTAACGACGGCCGCATCTGGGTTCCCAAGCGCGCCGAGGACTGCGAGAAGGACCCGCGCGACATCCCCGAAGAGGATCGCGACTACTACCTGGAGCGCATCTACCCCTCCTTCGGTAACCTCGTGCCTCGCGACATCGCGTCGCGTCAGGCCAAGAACATGTGCGACGAGGGCCGTGGCGTCGGCCCGAAGATCGACGGTGTCGCCCGCGGCGTCTACCTCGACTTCTCCGAGGCCATCTCCCGTATGGGCAGGGCGGCCGTCTCCGCTAAGTACGGCAACCTCTTCGACATGTACGAGCGCATCACGGGCGACAACCCCTACGAGGTACCCATGCGTATCTACCCGGCCGTCCACTACACCATGGGTGGCCTGTGGGTTGACTACGACCTCGAGTCGAACCTGCCCGGTCTGTACGTGGCCGGCGAGGCAAACTTCTCCGACCACGGCGCGAACCGCCTGGGTGCCTCGGCGCTCATGCAGGGCCTGTCGGACGGCTACTTCGTCCTGCCCAACACGATCAACGACTACCTGGCGCACTGCTTCCACCTGCCCAAGCTGGACGAGAACTCGCCTTCCGTCAAGGAAGCTCTCGAGTCGGCTCAGGGACGCATTGATACCCTCATGTCGATCAACGGCACCCGCTCCGTGGACTCGTTCCACAAGGAGCTGGGCAAGATCATGTGGGAGTACTGCGGCATGGAGCGCACCGAGGAAGGCCTGAAGAAGGCCGTCGGTATGATCCGCGAGCTGCGCGCCGACTACTGGAAGAACGTTCGCGTTCCCGGCAAGTCGATCGGCGAACTCAACCAGTCCCTCGAGAAGGCCGGCCGCGTCGCCGACTTCATGGAGCTGGGCGAGCTCATGTGCATCGACGCGCTGCACCGCGAAGAGTCGTGTGGCGGCCACTTCCGCGCGGAGTCCCAGACTCCCGAGGGTGAGGCACTGCGTCACGACGACAAGTTCCTGTACGTGGCGGCGTGGGAGTTCGCTGGCGAAGGCGAGCCCCCGATCCTCCACAAGGAAGACCTGATTTACAACGACATCGAGCTGAAGCAGCGGAGCTACAAGTGAACCTGACACTGAGGATCTGGCGCCAAAACGGTCCCGAAGACAAGGGCGCAATTCATGAATACCAGGTGAAGGGAATCTCGGAAGAGTCCTCGTTCCTGGAGATGCTCGACGTCCTGAACGAAGAGCTCTTCGCACGCGGCGAGGAACCCATCGCCTTCGACTCCGACTGCCGCGAGGGCATCTGCGGTCAGTGTGGCATCGTCATCAACGGTATCGCTCACGGCCCGGAGGTCACCACGACCTGCCAGCTGCACATGCGTTCTTTCCACGATGGCGACGTCATCACGATCGAGCCGTGGCGTGCATCGGGCTTCCCGATCATCAAGGACCTCGTGGTCAACCGTAGCGCCCTGGATCGCATCATCCAGGCCGGCGGCTACATTTCCGTGAACACGGGTGCAGCCCCCGACGCGCACGCGACCCCGGTCCCGAAGCAGGACGCGGATCGCGCGTTCGAGGCTGCCGCGTGCATCGGCTGCGGTGCGTGCGTGGCTGCCTGCCCGAACGCCTCCGCGATGCTCTTCACCTCGGCGAAGGTCACGCACCTCGGCCTGCTCCCGCAGGGCAAGCCCGAGAACTACAAGCGCGTTGTGGGCATGCTCAACCAGATGGACGAGGAGGGCTTCGGCTCCTGCTCGAACATCGGCGAGTGTGCTGAGGTCTGCCCCAAGCAGATCCCGCTTGACGTGATCGCAAACCTGAACCGCCAGCTCGGCAAGGCTGCCTTCAAGGGCGTCTGATTCGGCTGGAGTGGCCTCGCGGAGGGCCCGGCGCGCACGCGCCGGGCCCTCCCGCGTTTGTGTGGGGCAGACGCGGCGGCACAGTGATCTGCCGCGTGTGATAGCGCGGCGCTACGGGCTCAGTAGTCGACCGCAAAATGCGCATGACGGACCGGCGTGCGGCGTATCATGGAAGCATCATCTGCTCAGAGAGGAGCACGCCATGCAATTTGATGAAACCGGTCCGAACACGCATACGCGTCGCTACTGGGTCAGCGCGACCGTTGGTATTGCGGCGATGATCGCCTTCGCGATTCTGTCGATCCTCCTGCTGCTGGGCATGCTCTTTGGCTCCCCCCAGATCAAGCCGATCGCCGATTCGCTGTTCCCCTGGAGCCTGCTGGTCTTCGCGGTTGCGGGCGTTTCGATGTTCATCGCGAACGCGCGTTCACGCGATTAGATCGACGCCAATCCCGCAGGCACTGGAGCTGCGCGCCGCGCGCGTGCGGCGACTCCCGCATACGCGGATTAAACTGGGGGGCGTGAGTGAACCCCTGGTCCTTGGTATTGAGTCAACCTGCGACGAGACCGGCGTCGGCCTCGTGCGCGGTACGCAGCTGCTGGTCGACCGCACGGCCACGTCGATGGATGAGTACGCCCGCTACGGCGGCATCATCCCTGAAATCGCGTCGCGTGCGCATCTGGAGTCCTTCCTGCCCACGCTGGATGCTGCTCTCGACGAGGCCGGAGTAGCCCTGGCGGACGTGGACGCGATTGCGGTTGCGGCCGGACCTGGTCTCGTTGGTTCGCTGACCGTCGGTATCTGCGCGGCGAAGGCGCTGGCCTCGTCGTTGGGTAAGCCCCTGTACGGCGTCAACCACGTGATCGGCCACCTGGCCGTCGATAAGCTCGCCGACGGGCCGCTGCCCGAGCACTTTATCGGGCTCGTCGTCTCCGGTGGCCACTCCAACATCCTAGAAATCCGCAATATCGCGACGGACGTCGTCGAGCTGGGCGGCACCCTGGACGACGCTGCGGGCGAAGCCTTCGACAAGGTCGGGCGCCTGCTCGGCCTGCCCTACCCGGGCGGCCCACACGTGGACCGTCTGTCTCAGCAGGGGGAGCGCGAGGCGATCCGTTTCCCGCGCGGCCTGGCTGCCGGCAAGGACAAGGAGCGTCACAAGTATGACTTCTCCTTCTCGGGTCTGAAGACCGCCGTCGCCCGATACATCGAGGGCGCGACCGCGCGCGGAGAGGCTGTCAGCAAGGAAAACGTGTGCGCTGCGTTCTCCGAGGCCGTCAATGATTCCCTCACCGCGAAGGCTGTGCGTGCCGCGCTGGACACCGGTTGCGACACGATTGTCGTGGGCGGTGGATTCTCTGCGAACTCCCGACTGCGTGCTCTGCTGGCCCAGCGAGCCGAGGCGGCCGGCGTGCAGGTTCGCATGCCCCCTCTGCGCTTCTGCACGGATAACGGCGCGCAGATCGCGGCGATCGGCTCCGAGCTGGTCGCGGCGGGTCTGCCGCCGTCGGACTGGGATTTCTCCCCGGATTCGGGTATGGAGCTGACGACTACGTACCTGGCGCCGCGGGCCTGAGAGCGGCCCGCGGGCCTAGCGCAGGCCGTCCATGAAGCTCTGCGCGATCGAGCTCCACGAGGTGTAGAAGCCGCCCACCATGTTGGCGGCGATGCCAATAAGGATCGCGGCGCTTGCCGTGGCCGCCCCGAGGGACGTCAGACGCGCAAGGTATGCGAGTCCACGGAGCGCGGGACGCGGCACAGAGGCGAAGACAACCGAGTGCTGCGCGCGGTGACGTGCCCGGTGCGGATGGTCGTCGGCCTGATCGCCCTCGTCCTCGTGGCGGCGCAGCTGCCAGCGCGGCGCGACAAGCCACGTGAGTACGAGCGAGACGATGACGCCGGCAATCAGGAGGCCAAGCGTCAGGTACCCGTTCGGAGCGGTCGGCCGCACCTCGTGGGTCACAGTCGTCACCGGGACGATGGACGCGCTGGCTTCGGAGGACTGTGCGGTCGCCGCCGTCGAAGCGGCGCCGACGGCCCTCGAGACCCGGTCGGAGGACCCCCACCACGCCAGCATCGTCGGAATGTGTTCGCGCCACAGCGGGCCCGCGTGCCCGCCCGTCGGGGGAACGTCCGTCGTCACCGTGTCGGGTTCCTTGACGGCTGAGGCCATCTTGAGTGCCGTGTACGCGCCGCCAACGGCGTCGTCGCCGGCGGCCATGGCGTAGATGCGCATCCCGTCAGGCGTGCGGTTCGCCAGCATGACCGACAGCGTGTTGTCGGCCAGGTACTGGTCGCCCTGGTTGGTCATCTGCCCCTCAATCTGCGTGTCATAACCGGACAGAGAGGCGGCGGCACCGTAGGTCTCGGGCGTGCGCAGGGCCGTCCAGATCGCGCAGTAGGCGCCGGCAGAGAATCCGCCGATCATCCAGGCGTCTCGATTGGACGTCGTATTGGGGAAATTGTGTCGGATCATCTCGGGGACGTCGTGGGACACCCACGTGTAGACGGCGGGGCGCCCCTCGATGTCGGCGCAGTCGTGGGCCTCCTCGTCGACGCTGAGGGAGGGACCGACGATGATTGTCGGCGGGATGATCCCCGCGTCGATGGCGTTGTTGAGCGCTTCCTGAACCTGCGCGCCCTGCATCGTGCCGTCGGCCTCGCCCGGGTAGCCATGGAGAAGCTCGATGACCGCATAGGTCTTGCCGTCGGTAGGGGAGTAGTCGCGTGGGGTGATGACGAAGACGGGGAGAGTGATCCCGCTTGCCGGGCCGGTCCAGGTGGTCTCGAGCATGCCGTCTTCGGTCGTCGTGAAAGTCGCGTCGAGTTCGGATGCGGCGTCGGACTGCACCTCGACATCGGCCTCTCCACCGGACTGGGCGCTCGTTCCGACGACGGTTGAGTACACGAGTTTTGCCAGGTCCCCGCTGGTTTTCACGAGCCCGAGCGAGCGATTGAAGACGAGCGCCCCCGCGGACGCGATCAGGATCGTGGGCACGAGGAGGATGACCGTGCGGCCTAGCCACCGCCTCGTGCGTCCCGGGCAGCGCGACGGGGCTGAATGCGCAAGCAGAGAAGCCCCAGCCAATAGAGACAGAATCGCCAGGACGGCGACTACCGCGAGGGTCTTGAGCGAGGTGAGGGGGATGCTACCCAGGGCGCTCATTGAAGTTCCTTTCCGTTTCCATCGGACGAGGCCGTGGCAGCGGGCGTGTCCTCATCGGACGCGCGCTCCCGGGAGGCTGCTCGCGTAGAGCGCAGGTCTCCGACGCCCTTCGCGGCGAGCTTGGCAAGGCCCCCGGCGACCGAGGCGACGAGCGTGAGGGTCTGCGCGGGAGACACGTGGGGCACGTAGGCGTGCGAGATGGCCAGTCCGACTGTCGCGAGGGAGGCCGGGTCCGGCACCGCCAGGTACAGGGACTGCGTGCGGGGCTTGAACTTACGCTTGAACGCGTGCAGCGAGGTGAAGCCGTAGAGCGGCTCCATGATGGCGGCCAGCGCGTCGGTGAGGGGGCCAAAGGCTGAGGTGTCATCGGCGGAGCGCGACAGGGGAGCGCCCGACAGGGACAGGATCTCCAGCCCCTCTTCCTGCGCCGCCAGGGCGGCCTTGCCGATGAGGAACTCGATCGCGGGACGCCACCCGGCCGTGCGCCGACGCATGACGTCCAGGGTCAGGCCGACGACTGTTCCGTCGCGGTAGATGGGGAGCCACGAGGTGACGGCGTGGATCGTCGATTCCTCGTCGATGGCGACCAGGATGCGCGTCTCGGGGACCGCGAGTTCGGGCACGCCGCCGAGTGTAAAGCTCATTTCGGGCAGGGCCTTGTCATCGCTCCACGTATCGGAGATGACGGTGATCTGATCGCGCCAGCCCGCCGGGCACTCCTCCCAGGTGGTCCACACGGCCTCGACGCCCTCGCGGGTTGCGTGGTTCATGGCGGTGCGCACGTCCTGGTAGGCCTTGCCCTTGAAAGCGAGGTCGGGCAGGTCCAGCAGCGACTCCTCGGCGACCTGCATGATCGTCCAGCCCTCCTCGCGCGCGGCCTGCGCGAGTTCCTCGTGGACCGAGTAGAGCGCGGGGGTCAGGCCCGAGGCGGACGCGAAGGCTGAGAACTGCGCGATCGCCTCGGAGGCCTTGCCCGGCTCGTACGCCAGGTCCGTGACTGTCAGCGCGACGCCGCCCGACCCGCGGTAGGCGACCCCGGCCTCGCCGGAAGGGGACAGCCACACCTGGTTGCCCTCCCAGGTCTGCATCCACCCGAGGGTGCCCGCACCGTGGGTGCGCAGGAGCGGCGTGAGGCTCTCGAGCGGCGAGGACAGCGGGATACGAGGCCGGGCGAGCAGCGCGCTCAGGATGATGGCGAGGGTGCCGACCCAGGCGACGAGGGGAACCCACAGGACGGGCGCCTCGGCGAAGAGGGTCATCGGAACCAGGGACGGCTCGAAGATCGAGGCCGTCGCCGTGGGGAGCAGCGCGAGGGTGTAGTCGTGGAGGATCTGCAGGGGACTCGCATAGTCGGTGACGGTCACGTCGTCGCCGGAGTTGAGGGCCTCGAGGGGGACGAACGAGTCGCTCGTGAGGAATCCGAGGACGAGGACGGCACCCGCGCAGCCGACCATGAGGATCAGCCAGCGCCGCAGCAGGGTCGAGGTCGTGGAGGGCTCCGCGTGAATCGTGAAGGAACGACGCACCCACCACGTGATGACGCACAGGGCGGCGTTGAGGATGACCGGAACGAGAAGGAGCGAGGCCGTGGTGACGAGCTCGGGCCTGGCCATCCCGTTCTCGTCGGTGCCCTGGGTAAGTGCGACGCCCGTCGCCGCGACCGTCGACAGACCGAGGACCAGCTGGAGGATCAGAGTGCCGAAGTAGGCGGCGCGCCTGCCCTTGCGTAGCCCATAGGCGAAGATCAGCTGGAGCGTGATGGGGGCCAGGCACAGCAGAGTCGTGATGACGCCCGTGCGCCCCTCGAGCCACCACGCGGGTCCCAGCGACCACCGCATCTCAGCGAGCGGTCCCTCGGGGGACGAAGAAATAACGGTCAGCGCCGCCGCACACGCCCAGCACAGGGCGGCGACGGATGCGAGCTGCCGTCCGATCGTGATGTCGCTTCTGGACCCGCTGCGCTCCCCGCGCACGCCCGCGAGATGCGCGGCCACGATGCCCGCGAGGAGGGCCCACACGCGCGCGTACGAGATCGCCGATCCGAGGATCGCCGCCGACAGGATGAGGATTCCGATGAGGAGGAAATGCGCGCGCCAGCGCCAGTGCGAGGCCAGCGACTGCGCTGCGGCGCCCACGAGGGCGACGAGGATGAGGCTTGTGCCCCACAGGCTCCCCGCGTCAATCGTCTGCCCCCACATGGAGAACACCCTGGTGAGCAGGGGGAGCGTCAGCCACGTGGCGGCGACGCCGACGATCTGTCCCGCGGCCGCAGCGGCTACCCATGCGCGCGTGCCTAGGTACCGCTCCGCAGCGCCGCCGGCAATGATCATCACGACGATGCCGAGCACGGCCGTGGCAACGAAATTACCTGGAACCGCGCCGACGGCGGAGAAGATCGACCACCAGTGAGGGCTGGAAGGATCAGCTTCGAGGGCTGTGAATTGATCGTGCCACACCCAGTAGGTCGCTGACACGATCGTCAGCGCGACGGTGAGGACGGCGGTGGCCGGGCATCGTGACAGCCAGCGGACAGTGAGGTGGACCAGCGAGGACAGCAGCAGCCAGAGAGTCTGCAGGGTAGCCTCGATCGGAGAGAAAACCTTGGCGAGCGCAGATGGAACGTGCTCGGATTCGGGTGACTGTGTGTCTTCCTGCGCCATGGGTAAGTGTCCTCTCAGCTTCAGTTTTCGATCCTCCCAAAGCATACGGCGACGTTCTGAGAGTCGCCTGAATGCTGTCTGGGAGTGTGTGGTGGTGACAACAGTGCCCCACGCCCGCGTGAGAGTGTGGGGCACTGGCGTGACGGAGTCAGACGTTCAGGGTCGCAAACTCGGCGAGAGCCAGGGGACGCCCCGCGCTCATCTCCGCGCGCATGAGGTCCACGACCGCGTCGAGGCCCTGGCCGGGTCGCGCGGCCGCCGCGACGGCCCGCTGGCGCTCGTAGGAGGCACCGATCGTCAGGATCGTCTCCAGGCCGGCGAACTCGCGCGCGCACTGCAGGTCGGCGGCCACGGGGGCCAGATCTTCCTTCAATCGCGCGATGCCGTCGCGTGCGCTCTCGGTCGTGCCGTCGCGCGAGACGATGAGCGTCGCATCCATGCCGTAGCGCGCCGAGCGCCACTTGTTCTCGGCGACGAACCAATCCGGCAGGGAAGGAAGATGCTCGCCCGCGTCGTACAGGCGCGAGAAGTGCTCGACGAGGACGTGGGTGAAGGCCGCGAAGGTGGCGACCTCGGTCACGTTCGTCGCAGCGTCGTACACGCGGTTTTCGATCGTGCCGAAGGCGGGCGATGGGCGAATATCCCAGCGGACCTCGTCGAAGCCCTCGATGACGCCTGTGCGGATCATGTCGTCCGTGTAGGCCTCGAGATCCTCCCATGTCGTGAACTGGCGCGGGATGCCGGCGGTGGGCAGCTGCTGGAAGACCATCGCGCGGTTCGACGCGTAGCCGGTGTCCTCGCCCGCCCAGAAGGGGGAGGACGCGGAGATGGCCTGCAGGTGACCCAGGTGGGCGGTGAGGGCTGCCTGGATCGGGAGGATCTTCGCGCGGTCCTCGACGCCGACGTGCACGTGGACGCCGTACAGGAGCATCTGGTGCCCCCAGTAGGCGGTGCGCTCCACCAGCTGCGCGTAGCGCTCGGAATCGGTGACGCGCTGGCGGCCCGGGCGCGCGAAGGGGTGCGTGCCGGCGGTGGCCAGGTCGATGCGCAGGTCCGAGGCCAGGGGCGTCAGGTAGTCGACGCAGTCCGTCAGGTCAGCCATGCACTCGGCAACGGTCGCGCGCGGCTTGGACACGACCTCGATCGTGTTGAGGAGCATCTCACGGTGGATGCCCGGGTAGAGCTTCCCGTCGGTCGTGGCGCGGTCGATGATCGCGTCCGCGCTCTGGCGCAGGTCGTGGGAGTCGCGGTCAACGAGCTGGAGCTCCCATTCGACACCGATCGTGGAACGCTGGGAGGAACCGAAGGGCAAAGACATGTCGATCCTTTCGCTGGCTTCCTCCATTGTGGCAGGGCGGCGCGTGGTGTCGGTGGAGAGCTTTCTTACAGGTTTTTAGCCAACCGCCGGCAGATGATCGCGCGGTGGCGCCCGTCCACGCGCGTCGCGATGACGGTCAGCTGCTCGTCGCCTCCGCCCAATTTCAACGATTTGCGTAGGTCGTCGGGGTTGATGTCCGCTCCGCGCTTCTTGATTTCGACGCTGCCCGCGCCGCGTGTGCGCAGCTCGGCGGATATTGCCTTTGCCCGCAGGTTGGTCACCCCGAGGACCTCGAAGCGGTCGTAGAAGGGGGAATCGGGCAGGTCGTCCCCCGTCAGGTAGGCGATCTTGTCGGACACGATGCCCGCGCCAACCTCGTCCGCGAGGCGTCCCAGGAGGCCCGAGCGGATGACCGCGCTGTCGGGCTCGACGATCATCGTGCCCAGGGGGCGGACCTCCACGCGAGGCGCGGGGGCGTTGGGCGGATACCCCTCGGGCGTGGAGAGCGAACGGGCGGCCCCGGCCTCGTCCAGGAGGAGACACGAGCGCCCGCGACCCTCGGGGGACAGCGCGGGGGACCAGAGCGAGGCCTCGACGAGGTCGCCGTCCACGCTCACCCACTGCGCATGCCAGGAGGAGGGGATGTGCTCGTACGCGATGCCCGGTGCCACCTTGATGCCGACGCGTTCGATCGTGGAGGCCCAGCCGAGGGCGAGCGACAGGGGAGGGGACCACTGCTCAGGGTCCGTGATGCGCGCCGACCCGCGCGAGGCGCCCGTACGGCGGGCCGGGTCTGCGAAGATCGCGTCGACGCCCTCGGCGGCCAGCTCGTCCATGTCGAGGTCCGTGACGTCGCCCAGGCGCACCTCGGCCCCCTCGAAGGCCCGCAGGTTCGCGGCCACGGCACCGGCGGTATCGGGGTCGATGTCGACCGCCAGCACGTTCATGCCGAGGCCGGCGATCGCCATGGCGTCCGATCCGATGCCGCAGCCAAGGTCCGCGACGCGCGTCGCGCCGCAGTCCCTGAAGCGCTGGGCGTGGCGGGCTGCAACAACGAGGCGCGTTGCCTGCTCGAGGCCGTCGCGGGTGAACACCATGTGGGAGGCGAAGGCGCCGAACTTGGCTCGCGCGGCCTGGCGCAGAGCCAGCTGGGTGAGGACTGCGACCACGAGCTCCGCGTCGAGACCGGAGGCGCGCAGGGCGGATCCGAGCTCGGGCAGCGGGATGGGGCTGGTGGCCTGCTTCGCTTGCAGGGACTCCAGCAGCTCCCAGCCGGGGGAGGACAAAATGGGGGTCAGGGCGCTCACCCGCTCATTGTCCCATCTCTCGCGGGACGAGGCCGAGTGGGGTCTGCGGTCGGGGCGCGGGCGGCGTCTCGCCCAGGGTGAACGCGCCTGGCACTCAGCTTGCCCGAGTGCCAGGATCGCGCCTACACTCGTGGAGGAAGCGCGGGAACACCCGCGACCGGTCCTGCACCTGACCCCCGCGACGGCAGGGAAAGGACGAGCACCTTCGTGACAAAGAAGAAAGGGAGCGACAATGTCGATCTCCATCAAGCCCCTCGAGGACCGCATCGTCATCCGCCAGGTTGAGGCCGAGCAGACCACCGCCTCCGGCCTGGTCATTCCGGACACCGCCAAGGAGAAGCCGCAGGAAGGCGAAGTTATCGCCGTGGGCCCCGGCCGCGTGGACGACAACGGTCACCGTATCCCCGTCGACGTCAAGGTCGGCGACGTCGTCATCTACTCGCGCTACGGCGGCACCGAGGTCAAGTACGACGGCCAGGAGTTCCAGATCCTGTCCTCGCGTGACGTGCTGGCGGTCGTGGAGCGCTGAGCGCTTCGCACACTGAACGCTACAGGGGCGGCCCGGAAGGAAT
>OFCU01000090.1_pt1 | contig 52847 bp, 37 predicted proteins | sample 1520851 | NCBI WGS metagenome assembly OFCU01 (sample SAMEA2699040, study PRJEB24076) | metagenome | reverse complement strand
TAGGGGTGGGACCTTCATGGTGTGTGTGCCTCCACGGTGAGGTGTCCTCCGACGCGCCCCCACCCTTGGGGGCGCGTCCTTTCTCATCAGGGTACGCGCAGAACCGACACGAAACACCAAGAATGCCGCGCAACCATCACGCAACTATTCGCAACATGTGTGCACGTATGTGCATCGAGGAGGAAGTCCTCGCCCTGATCGCGGCTGCCTGCCCGCTGAGCAGCGAGAACAAGGAATCTGGTTTGACGCGTGTACGCAGATGTAAATGGGAAACCTTACTCTCTGTTTGACAGTTTGGTTCTGTCAATGGTGACAACGATCTATACGAAAGGAAAGACTGTGTTGTGCTAGTTAACCTTGCTGCCTCTTGCCATAGGGCATCATCGGGTGTTCTCGCGATTATCGCAGTGAGTAGTCCAATGAGCGCAGGAATCGATGCGGTGGTGGTTGCCTCGCCACTGATGCGCCTGGAGAGCCGACTTTTTTGCGGCTCGATGATCTGATGTATCGATGAGGTGCGCACTGGTCCAGTAGTGGTTTTGATTTGGGGTGAGCGACCCACACGGTCGGTCATCAGCTGCTGATTCATGGTAGTGGCGTCCGAGTATTCTATGTGCAGTGCCATACGTCCTGGGAACGAAGATGCCTAGTGCCTCGGTCGGCACCCTCCTCTTGTGGGTAGCAGCGTTGCCGTGACGCGGACGCCGTCCGCTGCAAGTTCACCTCAGAATGAGCAAGTGATCGGTGTGCTAGAAGCATGAGGCACGCGAAGTTTGTCGCGCCTCGACGAACAACCATGCAGTATATTGCTGCGGTAGCGGTATCCTCAAGCAGGATGCGGACCTTGACGCTCATTATCCGGCCGAAGGCCGCAACCTTAAGATCAATAGCGTTTGAGTATGAGAGGGCTTGAGACATGGCTCCTAAAGGGCACAAGAATCGCTCCATCAAACGCCTCCATCTCGACCTGCGAAATCCTCGCCTTGGCCGTCCCGCAGTAGAGAACGAGGCAGAGGCCACGAGTCGGCTACTGAGGGAATTCAGGCCAAAGATCGTTGCCTTGGCGAAAAGTATCGCCGAACACGGTCTTAATCCCACCGAGTCTTGGGCAATCGTCCAAGAAGATGGCAAGTACGTTGTCCTCGAAGGCAACCGACGCCTCGTCGCCTGCCGTCTCCTCGACAACCCCCGCAAGGCCCCCGACCCGCAGACAGTTGCAACCTTCGAGCGCATCAAACGAGGAGTCCGCACCACTAGCTCCTATCTGAACCCCAGCTGCGTAGAGTTCGAGCACCGCGCCGACGCCCGCTACTGGATCCATCTTAAGCATCACGGTGCTGGTAGTGGCGAAGGCACAGCTCCATGGGGTCCTGAGATGGTCTATCTCGACCAGGTCAACAGTGGAAGCAGCAGCCCTGTAGAGTGGAACGAGTTCTGGTACTGGCTGGAGAAGGTCTACCAGCACGACCACCTGCTGGTGGATCTCATCGACCAGGCTCGGCGTGAACAATACACTCTCATGGAGCGCCTCTACACATGGAAAGTTAAGGAACTCCTCGGCGCAGCGTTCACCCAGCCCGGCCAGATCAGCGTTGGTGTTGATCCCGACAAGATCAAACCATTCATTCACAAGCTCATCACTGGGATGCTCACACCTCAACCCAAGGATCCCAAAGCGCCCGGCGCTGCCGACATTCTCGTCATTTCCTCCCGCACTCTCAACAGCAGAGATGTCGCCGAGGAGACGATTGAGAAGGTGTGGACGGAAACCGTTGGAGAGGCCGACGTCACTCCCGCAATAGACATTGATACAGCCAAACCTTCAGGGGACACGGCAGATGCCGCGCCGACACCAGACTCTTCCACTCCAGATAATGATGGTGCGAAAAGGGATCCGGGCGAGGATCCGGATCCTCACCCGAATAACGACTCCCGACCCCGTTCGCCCAAGCCTCGTAAGAGTGATACCCACCTATACAACGGCGTACGGTACGCCCACATGCCCGACCGACTCCGGAAGTTGATAAAGGAGTGCGGCGAGCTGGAGATCAGTAAGCATCCTGAGATTGCGTCAGTCGCGGCGCGCGTCGTGGTCGAGCTCGCTGTTGACACACTCATCGACCATCAGAAGCTCCAACCGAAAGGCAAGCAGCTCAATGACAAACTTGCCGCTGTCTTGCGTCACCTCGACCCTCTCCTGGACTCCAAGAACCCCACCCGCATAGAGCTAGCTGGAACCTGGGCAGCAGTACGCACCGACACCGCTGACGGACACTTCGTCCGCGACCTCCACAACTGCGTGCACGCCTACCAGTTCACCGCCGCGCCCGAGATGGCTAAACGAGCAAACGTCCTGTTCACGCCCCTGCTCAACGCCATCAACACCGACCTCGCCAATCCGCCCGCTAGTGCGGTGGCCACGAGCAAGAAAAACGGGCAGGCTTGATCCGTGAGGTATCTGTCCCCCCTGCGCTACCCTGGTGGCAAAGCCCGCCTGGCCCCCTTCTTCGCCCGCTTGATCCGCGCCCAGATCCCGGCCCCGACCCACTACGCCGAGCCCTACGCAGGAGGTGCCGGCGCCGCCCTACGACTCTTGACCGACGGCGCCGTTGACCACATCCACATCAACGATATCAATGTTGGCGTTGCCGCGTTCTGGCGCACCATCACCGCCCCCGACGGCGCCAACGCGTTTTGTCAGCTCATCAACAACACCCTCGTCACCGTTGAGCAGTGGAACCACCAGAGAGCCATCTACCAGGCCGGTAAGGGAGACGACCTTGCCCTCGGCTTTGCCACTTTTTTCCTCAACCGCACCAACCGCTCCGGCATCCTCGACGCGGGCCCCATCGGCGGGTTCGAACAGGTCGGCAAATGGAAGATTGATGCCCGCTACAACAAGTCGGCGCTTATCGAGAGGGTCAAACACGTTGCCGCCCTGGGCGACCGCATCCACGTCACCCAGCTCGACGGCCTCGACTTCCTCACCACAATGGAAGCCCACGCCACGGACGTCCTCGTCTATGCGGACCCGCCCTACGTCGAGCAAGGAGGAAGGCTCTATCTCCACGCCTTCAATGGCGACGACCATAAGGCTTTAGCCGAAAAGCTACAGGCTGCGAAGTACCCATGGTTGTTGACCTACGACGATCAAAGGATTGTCTGGGATAACCTCTACGATGCCGCCCGCTGCGCCCGCTTTGATATTGCGCATACAGCTGCTATCCAGCATGTCGGCAAGGAGACCATTGTCTATGGCCCAACCCTCACAGTTCCCACAGATGTAGAGATTACCCCTGGAGTCAGTCCAACTTGGATTGAGAGGTCGCGCCACTAGGAGGACACATGGGGCTCTTGATAATTGGGGGTGTAGTTGGGGTCTGAATCCTCCGGTTTCGAGGAGTGCTCGCGTGATGTAGTGGGTGAGGTTTCGCAAGTCCGAGGGCGGATCCGCGTAGGTGTTCGAGGCGGCCGTTGATGGCTTCGGTAGGACCGTTGCTGGTGTGGGGGTGGTCGAAGTAGGCCAGGATGTCCCTGGATCGGCGTTTGAGCGTTCTGCCCAGCGTGATGAGCTCGGTCAGACCCCTCGGTACGCGCGTGGAGGTCAGGGTGTTGATTTCGGCTTCCATCAGGGCCTTACCGCGGATTTTGTTGGGATATCGGTAGGCGTCGGGTGATGTTCTGGTAGACGCTCCATGTGACCTCGAGTGCGACGTGGCAATCGCTGGCGAACAGGTCGGCTAGCTGGTGTTGCTGGCGTGGGGTGAGCAGGCATGAGCGGGTGTGTAACATTCTGCGGGCCTTGTACAGGGGGTCGGTGGCATGCCCGCGCCGGTGGTGGAGTTCTTGCTGGATGCGTCTGCGGCATTCATCGAGAGCATCACCGGCAAGGTGTACGACGTGGAAGGGGTCCATGACCGCGGTTGCGTCGGGGAGTTCTTCAGTGGCTGCGCTTTTGAACCCGGTGAATCCATCCATCGCGACGATCTCAATGCGCTCGCGCCAGGTGTTGGGCTGGGAGGCCAGCCAGGTTTTGAAGACCTGCTTGGAGCGGCCCGGGATCATGTCCAGGAGCCGGGAGGGGCCGCTGCGTTCGTGGACGGGTGTCAAGTCCAAGATGACGGTGACGTATTTGTCTCCGTAGGGGGTGTGGCGCCACACGTGTTCATCCACCCCGATGACACGCACGCCGTCGAACCGGGTCGGGTCGTTGATCAGCAGACGCGCCCCTTCAGCCAGGACAGCAGTGTTCGCGGTATTCCAGGACACGCCGAGGGCCTGGGCGACGCGCGTCACCGTCACATGATGAACGACCACGCCCGTCAGTGCCCAGCGCACCGCTGCGCGCGAGAGCTTGGCGCGCGGATCGGCCGCTTGGCTCATATCTTGACGCCACACGTGAGCACACGTCTCGCACCGGTAGCGGCGCACGCTCACATGCAAGATCGTGGGACGCCACCCGCAGGGCTCATGCGCCAAGCGCCTGACCACCGTGTCACGAGAAATGCCCTGGCACCTGCAGCGTCGACACCACCGGTCCTCACCAGCAATACGGCAAGCCAACACTGCATGGTCTGCCTTAATGCGCTGGCCCGTCACTTCCAGGCCCAGGTCATCCAGGCGCGTGAACGCGCTCAGATCAGGGCGATCAAAGGTAGTATTGGCCATGTCGAGGTCTTTCAGATGGGCGGTGTAGCAATCTCCATCATCGGAAGACCTCAACCCCTACCCGGCCACGACACGCCCAACGCCGCCCACAGCACCTACACCCTCAAATACGAAGAGCCCGATTTCGGTTGCTTGGGGCATGGTAGGGATGATCTGCAGTGAGTATTCGTTGCCGCCCGGTTGCGGTTGTGGGAAGCCGTACCACCACCGCACGCAACCGACCCCGGAACAGTCCCAATAGACGCCAGTGGCGGTGAGGCCTGAGAACCTCACCGCCACTTGTCGTTCACTGACGTGCGCCCTTTGGAACCGCGGACCGCTGGCCTCTCAGGGGGAGAGGCAGCACATCCACGGAACGAGCCCGCTCATCCGTGTGGAACTCAGCCCTGCACCTCCGGAATCTCAAGTGCCGGCAGCGTCGCCAGGAGTTCCTGGGTTCGCATGGATACCGTCACCAGGCGCTTGATCAGGTCCACGACCGCGTCGGGGCGGCCCTGCTCGCGCAGGAAGTCGTTTGGGTCGTTGACGATGCCCGACGCCTTGTCCGTCTTCACGTGGTAGCGGTCGATGATCCACTCGAGCGGGCTGCGGCCCGAAATCGAATAGCCCTGCGCCTCGGCCGGAATGCCCGTCAGGGTCACGTAGTCGTTGTACTCCAAGCGCGTGAAGTCCTTATCGCGGCGCCCCAGCTTCGGGAAACGCATCTTGCGCTCGCCGATCCTGTAGCGCTCCCACGGGTCCGCGGGCGCGTGCAGGCTCGCCTCCTCCTGCACTGACGGGTACGGCTCCACCCGCTCGTAGTTCACGTGCAGGTCCGCCAGCTCGCGGCCCACGCTCGCGTACGTGTGGAAACCCGCCGCACGAGGAATGTGCGGCAGCATCTTCTTCAAGTCATCCTCGTAGCGCTCCCGATACTCCGGGTGATGCAGCAGCGCGTACACGTAGAAGAAAATGTCCTCCTTCGTGATCCCCGCATCCCCGTAGTGCTCCCGGTACGAGGCCAGCGTCGCGTCCGTGACGTTATCGACGCGGCGATACCCGTCCAGGATCACGGGGATCTGGTCGCCGATCGGCCGCGAGAAATCCAGGGACGAGGCCGTAGCCGCCCCATCCGCCTGGCTCTCCGAGGCGGTCGCCAGGTCGGCGAACAGGTCGGGCTCGCTCCCGGAGGTGGGGGAGAGAGGTTTCCATGTGTAGAGGGGGAACACCTGTGCTGTAGCGACGGTGCTCAGGTCCGGTATAAGAGAGAGAAGAAGGGTTGAAAACTCTTTTCGGTAGTCAGTTGAGATGCTAATGCACAAGTTTTGGTGCGTTCTTGTGGGGTATAGCTGTGGAAGCTGATAGGTGCGATGGTTGAGTAAGGTGTCAAAATAAACTGAGGCTCGGCAGAAGGGACGGTACATTGCGTCTTGTACCCTTTCCCAACTGAATTTGGCTGCAATTCCTCTCTTGAATGATGATTCAAGACTTGAGGACCATTTGATCTGGCGCTCGTCAAAGATCTGAGCGGTAGTTGCGAGTTGATTGTTGTAGGAATCAATCATTCGCTGCATATTCTGTGCTACTGCAAAATGTGAGAAGTTATAGCACCATGCGTCCCGATTCGTTTGCAAACCCGCTGAGTATTGGCGGAAGACAGCGGGTGTTGATTCTTTGCCCTTCAGCGCCTTGTTTCCAATCTCCTGGAAGGTAGCGAAGCGCTCGTCGCGGGCGCTGATCCAGTCGCCGTGCTGGTTCGGCGTGATGGAGCGGAATGTGTCGGCCCCACTCATCCCCGCGATGGACCCATAGGCGCTGATCTGGTTGAGCTTTTCCTGGCGCGTGGCGTAGTCCTCTGCCTCGGCATAGAAGATCTCCGCGGTACCGGAGTGAGTAGGGTCCTTCACCAGGACGGTGATGGCTACACCCGTGCGAGAACCTGCCTCGAACACATTTCCACCTTCGCGTCGACGGCGCTCACCGGACGTTCGCGCGTTCCCCTTGAGGTCGTAGATGAAGATCTGGGAGAACTCCTCCTGCAGCGACAGTCGGACGCCATCCGCGGAGTTTCCGTCCACGAAGGAGCTGTTGGAGATAAAGGCGATGACGCCTCGTTCTCCGATGCGGTCCGACGCCCAGCGTAGGGCGCGGAAGTAGGAGTCGTAGAGGCTGTTCTTGTTCGTACCTGATGACCGGTCCGTGTAGGTCGCTGCGATGCGCTCGTCCAGGCGAGGGTATGCCAGGTTCTGGTTGTTGTCGTTCGCGCTGTTCTGACCCGACGAGTACGGTGGGTTCATGACGATCACCGTGATCGCGGAATCCTTCTCCGCCTTTGCGCGCTCGTTGTTGGCCGCCAGGCCCTCGAAGTCCTCGGTGATCGTGCCGTCGCCCTCGTGCAGCTGGAAGGTGTCCGTCAGCGTCATGCCCGGGAACTCGACGTAGCCCTCGTCCATGCCCTGCTCGGCGCGTACCTGGTGGTACACCTGCTCGATGTTGATCGACGCGATGTAGTAGGAGAGCAGTACGAACTCGTTCGCAAAGATCTCGTTCTTGTACTTGTGTTCCAGGGCCTCGGGCGGGATGACCCCCAGCTGCAGCAGGCGTGCGACAAAGGTGCCGGTCCCGGCGAAGGGCTCGATGATGGCCACGCCCGGATCCCCCAGGCTCTGGCCAAACGCCGTGCGCATCGCGTCGTCCGCGCTGCGGATGATGAAGTCGACGACCTCGACGGGCGTGAAGACGATGCCCAGGCGCTCACTCATGCGCGGGAAGGCTTGGGAGAAGAAGCGATCGTAGAGCGTGCGCATGATCTCCTGCTTGCCCGCCAGGGTGTGCACCGCCTCGATGCGCTCGACCATCGCCCGGTAGAAGGAATCCAGCTCGCGGCGCTCGTTCTCGAACATCGAGTGCGACGCCAGCATCTCCACGATCGTGTTCATCGCGCGGCTCACCGGGTTCTGCTTCGAGAACGAATGATCCGGGAACATCGCGTCAAAGAGCGGCGCGGTGAGAATGTGCTGGGCCAGCATCTCCACCGCCGACTCGTTGTCTACGGCAGGGTTCAGCGTCGCGCGCAGCGCGTTCACGAACTCCTGGAACGCGTCCTGGCGCTCCGGATCCTCCAGCAGGCGATCGATGAGGTGAATGTAGCGGTCCGCCACCGTCGCAATGTCCTTGGACCAGTCCTCCCAATACAGGGACGAGCCCACCTTCTTCACGATCCGGCCGAACACCGACTCCTTCCAATCCGAGGGCAGCAGCGTCAGCTGACCCTGGATCCCCCGGGACATCCCGTCCGCTCCGGAACCCGACGACCCGGCCCCGGCCTCGTCCCCATCGGGTGCAGCGCCGCCGAGCGGATCGTCCTGCTTCTTCGCCTTCTCAAGGGAGACCTGCTCGACGATGATGTTCTCTGGCCCCTGGCCGTTAAGCTCCATCGAGTTGATTGCCGCGTCCAGGCGCTCGTCATGGGCACGAAGGGCCTTGAGGACCTGCCACACAACCTGGAAGCGCTTGTTGTCGTCCAGCGCGCGCTCCGGCGCCATGCCCACCGGCACTGCCACGGGCAGGATGATGTACCCGAAATCTTTGCCCTCCGCGCGGCGCATCACGCGGCCCACCGCCTGGATGACATCCACCTGCGACTTGCGCGGCGACAGGAAGAGCACCGCGTCCAGCGTGGGCACGTCCACGCCCTCGCTCAGGCAGCGCGCGTTCGTCAGGATGCGGCACACCGGGACCTCGTCCGTGCCCGCGCCCTCGGTCAGCCAATCCATTTCGCGCGCACGCACCGCCGCGTTCATCGTGCCGTCCACGTGGCGGCACTCGACCTGCAGGTTATCCGACGCGTCGTCGTTGCTCAGGTCGCTCAGGCCAAAGGGGCCGTTCACCAGGTCCGGGAACTGCGTCGCGACTGCCTTCGAGGCCTTGATGTCCTTGCAGAAGGCCACCGCGCGGCGCATCGGCGCGCGATCCTCACCGTAGTCCACATCCGAGCCGCGGTTCTTGCGCTTTGCCAGCGCGTTCCAGCAGCCCGTCAGCTTCGCGGCCGTGTCGAGGTTCAGCTCGCCGCCCATCTCCGCGATCGCCTGATAGTGCTGCGACACCTCCTCCTCACTGACCGTCAGGATGATGACCTTGTAGTCCGTCAGCAGGTTCTCCTTCACCGCCTGGCCGAAGCCCAGGCGGAAGAACACCGGACCGTAGGTGTCCTGGTCGTCCATCGAGGTCAGGATCGCGTCCTTCTCCGACGCCCTATTCTTCGCGTTTTCCGCGAAAATACGCGGTGTCGCCGTCATGTACAGGGTCTTCGCGCGGCGGATGAACTCGTCGCTGTGGATCTTCGTGAACGCGCTCTCGTCCTCGCCCGTCAGCGTCGCGCCCGTTGTGCGGTGGGCCTCGTCGCAGATGATCAGGTCGAAATCGCGCCACTCGTCGCCCGCGATCTCCTGCGCGCGGTGAATGACCTCGATCGACTGGTACGTCGCGAAGACGACCTGCAGGCCCTCCGTCGAGTTGTTCGCGTTCAGGGAGTCCGCGAGGCGCTGGCCGTCCGTCGTCGCCGGAATCGGCAGGTCCACCGCCGACTCCTCGGCCGTGTCGTTACGCGCCGACGAGGACACCTTCGTATCCGAACACACCGCCCACGCCGTGAACGCGCCGTCGGCCTCGGCCGCCCAATCGTCCAGCGTCTGCTTGAGGAGCGCGAGCGAGGGGACCGCGAACAGGATCCGGGCGGTGCCGCCCTCCTTCTCCACGAACTCGCGCGCGATCGTGAGGGCCGTGAACGTCTTACCCGTGCCGCAGGCCATGACCATCGTGCCGCGGTCGTGCTCCTCGAAGCCCGACATCACCGCGCTGCGCGCACGCACCTGGTGGTCGCGCGGAACCTTGCGCTCGCGGGTCTTCGGAGCCTGCGTCGACCCCAGCGAATACGTGCGCCAATCGATGTCCGAATCGCGCAGATCCGCCAACGTGATGCGAGAAACCGGGATCTGCTGGCCCTCGATCGCGTCCTGCGCGTTCTTTCCCCACGGCGCGCCCGACGTATCCACGACGATGCGGCGGCCGAAAGGCTCCTTGCCCGACGCCGAGAGGAACGAGTCAATGTCCGCCTTCTGAATGCGGTGACCCAGCGCGTAGAACTTGCACTGAATGGCCACTGGACCCTCACCGCCGCGGACCGGGATCGCCACCAGGTCAATGCCGGTGTCACCCGTGCGATGCTCCGGCCACTCGCTCCACAGGTAGATTTCCTTGAACTGGTGCGCGAAACGTGCATCGTGGAGCAGGAACTGACGCGTCAGCTCCTCAAACAGCGTGCCCTTCTCGCGCTCGCTCTTTGCGCGCGCACGGTACTCATCCAGCAGGGCATCCAGCGCGGACTTCGAGGAGGCCGGGGCCGTGTCATCCGAGCGGTGTCGAGCCGTGTCGTGGGCGTTGGAATCCGCTTCCATACCGGGCAGAGCCATGAAGTCGTCGTCGCGCGCAGCAGTCATGCGACCAAGAATAGCGGGTAATCTACGACACACAAGCTAGGTGGCGTCGCGGGTGGGGGTACAAGGGGATTGCTGTGTCGGTGAGCAGTGGCTGCGGGGTACAGGGTATGTGTTTCCGCCGTTTCGTTGATAGTTCCGGCCAACTTTGGGTATATTTCTCAGTAAGTGTTCGGGCTGCTATGTCGCATGTCCGTGGTCCAAGGAAGGATATAGAGCAGCGATGAGTAATCTCGGGGCATATCAGATGGTCACTACGGGAATCAAGGCAATGGGCGGGCCAGCTAAAGCTGGTCTTATTGCTGTTGGCTCTGTTGTAGCGCTCACGGGTTCTGTTTACCGCTTTGGTGTTAATCGTGGTGTCAATATGGGCGATCGTCAGACTTTCGAGGCGAAGGTCACTGAATGGGTGCGTTCAAGATTTGCCCAATTCAATGCTCATGAGCTTTCTGAGGTGTACACGGTCTCTGCTGACGTTGAGTGTGGCGGTGGTCTGATGCTGCGCGCAGGTGATAGGTTCCGCGTGGGCAAGGTTATCGATGACATGGTCTATATCGAGGTTGAAGGCAGCGACGATAACCCATTTATTGTGTCGGCCGAACAACTGACACTGCACTCTGACTTTCCCTTGCATGTTAAGGAGGAGGATGACCTAGCGGCTGTCCATTGAGCGCTACTGCAACAAGAGGGCGCGTGATAATGAGTCGGTATATGCGGAAATGTACGCGTCGGCTGGCTCTTACCTAAGCACCCGGTGCACCAATGGGAGCGGTGCCACCAATAACAACTACTAATCCTCAAAACGCCTACTCTGCAAAGCAGACCAGACCAAAAGAAAGGCATAACTCAAATGGCTGTTTTCTATAGTTTTCACTATGAACGAGATGTTCACCGTGTGCAGTTAATCCGTAATATGGGAAGTGTTGAAGGGCGGAAACTCCTCAACGCTCAAGAGTGGGAGGCAGTTCGTGTAAATAGTGACGATGCTATCCGCTATTGGATTGAGGAACAGATGAAGTGGAAGAGTACCGTAGTCGTACTTATCGGCGCAGAAACTGCTTCTCGCCGATGGGTGAAGTACGAGATTCAGCGAGCATGGGACCTGCGTAAACCTCTCCTCGGAATACGTATTCACGGACTTTCATCACTGGGGTCTACAGACACTGAAGGAGCAGATCCATTTTGTAGCATCAACGGATTTAGAGGATACAATCCTGGGCTTCCTATCTTTGACCCCACGCAGCGTGATTCTTCGGGAAAGATTGACTCTAAGGCTACATACGAAGACGCAGTTGTGCGCGAAGTTGCACGTAATGACAAGGTTGTAGTGTTTTTCCCAACAGAGCCTGCTGTCCTCGGTCACTGTATGGTGATTCCTCGCCGCCATGTTGAAGAGTTCACCGCGTTGACTTCTGACGAGGTTAGCGCGGTGATGACTTCAGCCCAAGCCGTGGCTATGTGCCTGCGCGAAACCTATCATCCGGATGGAATCAACATCATCCAATCCAACGGTGAGGCAGCTACTCAGAGCGTTCCTCATGTTCACGTTCATATCGTGCCCCGATGGGATGGCGATGCCTTTGGGGATATTTGGCCATCTAAGACAGACTTCTCTGATGAGGAGAAGGACCGGGCTCTCGCCAAGTTGCGCGCAACAACTCTTCTTCCTGATAGTTCCGTTACGCCTGAGGATCGTCGGCAGCACCTGTCCTTTGCTCAAAACGTCATCAGCCGTATGGCGCAATCGTCTTCCAATACAAAAAGTTGGTTGCTTCCCGTGGTGACGGCAGCTTATGGGTATTCACTCACGAAGTGCTCCGTTGCACTTGCTGTTCTAGGCATAGTTGCTACGGTTATTTTCGCATTCCTGGATGTTGGATACCTGAGGACAGAGCGCAAGTATCGCGATCTCTACGAGCGTATAGCTGCCGGCGACCCCGATGTTCCTACATACTCGCTGAATTACCTGTGCTCTGGGGAAACTTGGAGGACCCGATTCTTGGAACATTACTCGGTCATTAAAGGGTGGGCGATCTGGCCATTCTACGGGACACTACTTCTTATTGGGTGTGCGTCCTTAGTACTGGCGCTTGTGCATTGACATTGATAACGGGCTCTCCGTCCTCGGTTGACTACGTGGGACGTGTTTCTGGCCGCGCCGCGACAGCGCGGCGCATCCCCCAACTAACCCTGCGCGACCTCGGCCCGGATGAGGGGGATCGGGTATGCCGCCGCCGAGATGGGGGAGAGGAATGAGTCCGTAATACCGGCCGTGAACGCGTCGATGCCGAGGACCTTGTACAGGGCGTTGCGGCCGAACTTCGTTGAATCCGCGACGAAGTAGGCGGTCGACGCGATGGAGCGGACCTTCTGCTGCAGCTCGATCGAGTAGCCGGTTGACGCATAAATGCCGTCCTCCATCACCGAATTCGCCCCGAAAACGGCCGTGTTCACGCGGATGTGCTCCAGCTGATCGATGGCGGTGGGCCCCCACATGTGGGTCCGGTTCGGCAGTAGCTCGCCGCCCACGAACACCAGGTTGAGCGATGGCTTCTTCAAAATCTCGAGGCCCACCAGCAGATCGTGCGTCACCACGGTCACGCGGCGCGCGTCGAGGGCACGAGCCACCTCGAGGCACGTCGACCCCGAATCGATGAACACGGACTGGCCGTCGAGGATGCGCTCCGCCATGGCCGGGCCGATCGCACGCTTCTCCGCGCGGTTCGGGGAATCCTGCAGGAACTCCTCGGTGTCCTCGTCCTGGGGGATCGGGATCGCGCCACCGTGGGTGCGGCGCACGAGGCCGGCCTCGGCCAGGTGCTCCAGGTCCCTGCGGATGGTTGACACATTGACGTCGAGAGCCTCTGCCAAGGAGGACACGGTCTCGAAGCCTGTTGCCTCAATCATGGAGACAATGGTGTCTTGCCGGGTCACGGTGGTTCCTTCTGCTGGCTATGGTCTACGCGGGGTGCGACGAGGGGTACAGATGATGCCTGCAATAGTGCATCGTGATCGCCGCCCGCTTGACACTGTACCGAACTTTCGGCGCGAATGTGCGCGATACCGCGCAACGAGGGCATTTGCCTATATCACCAGTCCACAGGGGCGTTTTTCGCTCAGCATTTGCGTATACCCGTGCGTTGAGCTGCGCGCCCATGAGCAGTTGTCGGTGAATCAGGCCGCCCAATATGCGCGAAAACGAGTTGCCACTGCGCGATACCGCGTGTAATGTAAGTGATTGCGACGCGGGTCACGCCATGATGCGTGCGCCATCGCAGGAGATGGCGAACCTGAAACGTCGGACAACTAGATCACGAGGAAGTGACGACATGAAGATCGGAAGACTGACGGCGGCATCGGTGTCCATTGCATCGATGCTTGCTCTGACTGCCTGCTCGACCGTCGGCGGGACGACAGGCGATAGCTCCTCATCAAACACCGGCTCGGCCGCGGGCGATTCCGGCAAGACGATGGTCACCGTCGTCAAGGTCAAGGGCATCGCATGGTTTGATCGCATGGACGTGGGCGTCAAGGAATGGGGCGCCGAGAACGGATACGACACGCGAACGGAGGGTGGAACCGACGTCTCGCCGGAAAAGCAGATCCAGATCATCCAGGATCTGATCGCGCAGAAGCCGGTCGCCATCACCGTCGTCCCCAACTCTCCCGAGGCCCTCTCCGCCGTCCTCGAACAGGCGCGCGCACAGGGAATCAAGGTCGTCTCCCACGAGGCAACCGGCATCAAGAACGTTGACGCGGACATCGAGGCATTCGACAACGCCTCCTACGGCGTCGACATCATGAAGAATATCGGGGAGTGCACGGGCGGCACCGGCAAGTACGTGCAGTTCGTCGGTGGCCTGACCGCCAAGACCCACATGGAATGGGTCGAGGCCGCCTACGACTACCAGCAGAAGAACTTCCCCAACATGGAGCGCGTCGAGACACCCATCGAGTCGACCGACAACGAGACGGCCGCCTACGAAAAGGCCAAGGAAGTCCTCGGCAAGTACCCGGACATCAAGGCCTTCCAGGGCTCGGCCGGTAACGACGTGCCCGGCATCGCGCGCGCGATCGAAGAGGCCGGCCTGTCCGACCAGGTCTGCGTCATGGGCACCTCCATCCCCTCGGCCTCCGCGAAGTACCTGGCCACCGGATCGATCGACAAGATCTTCTTCTGGGATCCCGCCCTCGCCGGTAAGGCCCAGCTGCAGATCGCGAAGATCCTCGCTGACGGCGGCACCATCACCGAAGGCACGGACCTTGGCATCGAGGGTTACAACAACCTCCACAAGCTCGACGGCTACGACAACGTCTGGGTCGGCAACGCCCAGATCGCCGCGGACGCCGAGCAAGCGAAGAACTACGACTTCTGATCACGCAGCCCCGGCCTCGTGACACATCGGCACGAGGCCGGGGCGGGCGTCCCACGACAGCGCAGTCGACAAGACACTCGAAGGAGAGCACATGCGCAGCAATGTGGATGAAGCACCGCGCCCCCACGGAGAAGGCGTCAGTGTGCAGGAGAACCCCTTTCTGGAGGTTCGGGATATCGTCAAAAACTTCGGCGGTGTTCGCGCCCTCGATGGCGTCAACATGGCCGTCTGGCCGGGTGAAGTGCTGTGCCTGGCCGGCGAGAATGGCTGCGGAAAGTCCACTCTCATCAAAGTCATCTCCGGAGTGCACGCGCCCGACGCGGGACGCATCCTCATCGACGACCACACCGTCTCCTCGCTGACGCCGCTCAGCGCCATGGACGCCGGCATCCAGGTCATCTACCAGGACTTCAGTCTGTTCTCGAACCTGACGGTTGCCGAGAACATCATGATGACCTCGTCGGTCACGGAAAAGAAGAAGTTCTTCAGCTCCACGAACGCAAAGAAGCAGGCCGCGCAGATTGTCGAGCGCCTCGGCGTCCCGCTCCCGCTCGACGCCGACGTCGAACAGCTCTCCGTCGCAGACAAGCAGCTCACCGCCATCTGCCGCGCCCTGGCCGGCAACGCGAAGCTCCTCATCATGGACGAGCCGACGACCGCCCTCACTCAGCGTGAAGTCGCGCGCCTGTTCATGGTCGTCGAAAAGCTGAGCGCGCAGGGCGTCGCCCTCATCTTCGTGTCGCACAAGCTCGACGAGGTCATGGCGATTTCGCAGCGCGTCACCATCATGCGCTCGGGACGCAACGTCATCGATTCGCCGGTCGAAGACCTCGACCGCGAGAAGATCACCCACTACATGACCGGCAAGGAACTCGACCAGAGCCGACGCGTCCCGCCCCTCGCTGCGGACGCCGAGGAGCGCCTGCGCGTCGAATCCCTCACCTCCCAGGGTGGGTTCGAGGACGTCAGCTTCTCCGTGAAGAAGGGCGAAATCCTCGGCATCACCGGGCTCCTCGGATCCGGCCGTACCGAAATCGCCCAGGCCCTCTTCGGCCTCCTGCCCATCGACTCCGGACGCGTCTACATCGACGGCGAACACGTCGAGGTAGGCTCCATCGGACAGGCCATCAAGGCCCACATCGGATACGTCCCCGAAGACCGACTCACCGAGGGCCTGTTCCTCGACAAGTCGATCGCCGACAACGTCATCGCCGCGTCCATCGACCACCACACCTCGAAACTCAACACGCTGCGCAAAGACAAGATCCGCCAAACCATCGCCCACTACTTCGAGTCGCTGCGCATCAAAGCCCCCGACGTCCTCGCCCCCGTGCGATCCCTGTCCGGCGGCAACGCCCAGCGAGTCGTCCTCGCGAAGTGGCTCGCGCGCAACCCCAAGGTCCTCATCCTCAACGGCCCCACGGTCGGCGTTGACGTCGGCTCCAAAGCCGAGATCCTCGACATCCTGCGCGAACAAGCGGAAGCCGGCATGGCCATCGTCATCATCTCCGACGACGCGCCGGAACTCGTCTCCTGCTGCCATCGAGTCCTCATCACCAAGGGTGGCCACATCGCCGCCGAACTGGCCGGCGAGGACGTCGATGCTCGAACGATTAGAAAGATGGTCGTGTCATGAACATGAATACCGTCGCACGGCGCGTCCTGCGCTGGATCTGGGGACCCAACCGTGAAGGAATCGTCCTGTCCGTCCTGGTCCTCTTGACCATCATCATGTCCGCGATCAGCCCCGCGTTCTTCACGGTCTCGACGCTTTTCTCCCTCCTGCGTTCCTCCATCGTTCCGATGATCTACGCCCTCGGCGTCCTCCTCGTCATCATCTCCGGCGGCATCGACGTCTCCTTCGCGGCCATCGCCTCGTTCGCCTCCTACGCCACGATCGTGTTCCAGCTGAGCCGAGGAATCAACATCGGCCTCGTCGGATCCTTCGCCATGGCGCTGGCCATCGGAGCGCTCCTCGGCCTGCTCAACGGCTACCTGATCTCCAGGTTCAAGCTCCCCACCCTCATCGTCACGCTCGGCACCCAAGGAATCTTCCAAGGCTTCCTCCTGGCGTACATCGGATCGAAGTACATCGCCCAGCTGCCCGAGGGCATGGCGTCGGCCTCGACCGCGAACCTCGTCTCCGTCGAAACATCAACGGGCGTCGCGCTGCTGCACTCCATGATCATCCCGGCCATCATCCTTGCGATCGTCATCGCGCTGGTACTCAGCCGGACCATGTTCGGACGCGCAATCTACGCGATTGGCGGCGACACCGAATCCGCCCACCGAGCCGGCATCAACGTCAAACGCACCCAAATCTGGGTGTACGTCATCGCCGGAACCCTCGCCGCAACCGCCGGCATGGTCTACATGATCCTCGGCAGGTCCGCCAACCCCCAGGAACTCGTCGGCCACGAACTCGACATCATCGCCGCCGTCGTCCTCGGAGGCGCGTCGATCTTCGGCGGACGCGGATCCGTGCGCGGAACGATCCTCGGTGTGCTGCTCGTCCAGCTCATCAACAACTCGCTGATCCTCATCGGCGTCCCCAGCGCCTGGCAGCGCGCCGCCGTCGGCCTGCTCCTCGTCGCCGGTGTCGGCATCCAAGCGCTCGCCGCAAAGCGCAGCACGCGAACGCTGCGCGCCAAGAGCGCCCAGGCCGACCACAGCAACGCCGTCCCCCAAGCCGTCGAAGGATGAGTCCCATGAACACCACACTCCGCGACACAAACTCCCGGATTGATCGCTTCAGCGCCTCGCTCCTGTCCCGGCTGCGCCGCGACCGGTCGATCGCCCGCATGGTCCTCATCCTCCTCGTGGCCATCGGAATCTTCTCGATCCTCTCCCCGAGCGTGTTCCTCACGGGCCTCAACCTGCAGAACATGCTGCTCGCCGTCGCAGAAATCGGCATCCTCTCCATCGCCATGATGATCTCGATGGTCACCGGCGGCATCGACCTGTCGCTCGTCGCCATCGCGAACCTCTGCGCGATCACCGTGTCGACCCTGTACACCTCGAGCGCGCTGGGCGGAACCGAACAATGGGGCCCCGTCATCATCCTCATCGGGCTGGGGGTCGGACTCCTGTGCGGCCTCGTCAACGGCGTCCTCATCGCCTACGTCGGCGTCACCCCGATCCTCGCCACGCTCGGCACCATGCAGATCTTCAACGGCCTCGCCGTCGTGTGGACGGGCGGCAAAACCCTCTACGGATCCCCCGAAGCGCTGACGGCGTTCGGTAAGACCGCAGTTGCAGGAGTTCCCCTCCTCTTCATCGTCTTCGGACTCGTCGCCCTCCTCGTCGGATTCATCCTCAACCGCTCCCCGCTGGGACTGTCCCTCTCCCTCGAAGGATCCAACGGGACGGCCGCCCGATTCTCCGGAATTCGTTCCTCCCGAATCCTGCTGAGCTCCTACCTGCTCACCGGATTCCTCGGCTCCCTCACGGGCATCGTGTTCATCGCACGAAACCCCACGGCCTCGGCGGACTACGGCGCCTCCTACGTGCTGCTCGTCATCGTCATCGCCGTCCTCGGCGGAACCAACCCGAACGGCGGTTTCGCCACCGTCGGCGGCGTATTCCTGGCGGCCCTCACCCTCCAGGTCGTCCAAAGCGGCTTCACCTCCATGCGCCTATCCGCCTTCCAGTACGCGATCGCCCAGGGCGTCATCCTCATCGGCGTCCTCGTCCTCGACTGCGTCGACTGGAAAGACGTTCGAACACGCCTGACGTCAATGTTCAGGCGCCCGCAACCAGCAGCCGCCCTCAATAGCGGCGCAACAGAAAGGAAATGATCATGAAGAAGATCATTAACAACCCCGACCAGTTCGTCGATGAGATGGTTGAGGGCATTCTCCTGGCGCACCCCGATCAGGTCCGCACTCCCGGAGACGACAGGCGCGTCCTCGTCCGCGCCGACAGCCCCGCACCCGGACGGGTCGGCATCGTCACCGGCGGCGGCTCCGGTCACCTCCCTCTCTTTAAGGGCTACGTCGGCAAGGGGCTATGCTCCGGCGTCGCCATCGGAAACGTGTTCTCCTCCCCGTCGGTCCAGCAGTGCGCCGACGCCGCCAAGGCCGTCGACGGCGGAGCGGGCGTGCTCTTCCTGTACGGCAACTACGGCGGCGACGTCTTCAACTTCGACCTGGCCGTCGACCTCCTCGAACTCGACGGCATCGAGACGCGCACCGTCCTCGGCTGTGACGACGTGGCCTCTCAGCCCAAGGAACGCGCGAAGGACCGCCGCGGCGTCGCCGGTATCTTCTTCGCCTACAAGGCCGCGGGCGCTGCCGCCGAGCGCGGCGATAGCCTCGACGAGGTAGCCGCCGTCGCCCAGAAGGTCGTCGACAACACGGCCACCATGGGCGTCGGCCTGTCCCCGACGATCCTCCCGACCACGGGCGCCGCATCCTTCGACCTGCCCGAAGGGGAAATGGAAATCGGCATCGGCATCCACGGCGAACCCGGCATCCACCGCGGCCCCCTCGGAACCGCCGACGAGATCGCGGACCAGATCCTCGATTCCGTCATCCCCGACCTCGGCCTGGCTGAGGGTGATCGTGTCGCCGTCCTCGTCAACGGCCTCGGCGCCACGCCCCTCGAAGAGCTCTACCTGCTCTACCGCCGCACCCACCAGAGGCTCGAGGAGCTCGGCGTCGTCATCGAACGCCGCTACATCGGCGAATACGCGACGTCCCTCGAAATGGCCGGCGCCTCGATCTCGCTGCTCAAGGTCGACGACGAGCTCCTCGAGCTCCTCGACGCCCCCGCCCAGTCCCCGTTCTTCAGGGAGGCATGACAATGCGTTCACCCGAACTCATCCAGCGCATTCAGGATTCGATGACGCTGCTCATCGAATCCTCGGACGAACTGCGTGACCTCGACCAGGTCCTTGGCGACGGCGACCTCGGCATCACGATTTCCGCGGGTGCCCGCGCGGTCATCGAGGCGCTCAAGGCCATGCCGACCGAGCCCGAACCCGCCCCCTCCGACGTCGCGCGCGCCTGCGCGAAGGCATTCGCCAACGCCAACCCGTCAACGATGGCGGCCCTGGTCGCCGGCGGCCTCCTCGCCGGATCGAAGGTGTGGGTCGGCTGCGAGGACGTCACTGCCGCCGAAGCCGAGGCCTTTATCCGCGCGGCGGCAAGCTCCATCTCGCACCGAGGCAAGAGCCAGGTGGGAGACAAGACCATCCTCGACGCGATGGTCCCCGCCGTCGATTCGCTGGCCCGCAGCATCGAGGCCAACCCCGCGGTCGCTTCGGACAGCGCGCTCGCGGCCGCGGCCCTCGATAGCGCCATCGCCGACGCCGCCGAGGCCGTGGTCGCCACTCGCGACCTCCAGTCGCAGCGCGGCCGCGCCTCCTGGCTGCAAGACCGGTCGATCGGCCTCCAGGACCCCGGTGCCACCGCGTTCCTGCGGGCCCTTGAGGCCTGGCGCGACGCATCCACAGGCGAGCGTGGCCCCCGCGCAGCGGTCGTCGAAAACCTCTGAGGCTGTGTTTTAGTGGGGGGGGGTGGGGTTCCCGGTTGGGAACCCCACCCCCTCACCGATGATTCTGGCGCAGGCCTCGTCCTACCAGTTGCCCAAGCCCAGGTAGTACAGCGGGTGGGTGAGGACCGCGACGACGCGGTCGCGGTATTCGAGGGGCAGCATCGGGAAGATGACGATCGCGGCCAGGACCGCGACGATCAGCGTCACGAGGATGCGTTTCTTGGTGCTCATGTGTGGCTCCTTTGTGGGGTTGTGAGTGCTGCGCGGGCCTGCGCGAGGATGTCATTGACGAGGTCGACGCCCTGCGGTGTGGCTAGGAGTGGACGGTCCTCGGGGTGCTCGTTGAAGTGCCGGATGAGCGCGTCGAGGCCGGTGAAGGGGATGCCGATCGTCCGGCAGCACAAGCCCCATGGGCCGTCATACGTGTCGGGGTCAGCGAGGAGAGTAACGTGGTGGCTCGTCGTGCTGAGATCGTAGATCTTGACGTTCTGGTCCCATCGGAAGGAGGCGTCGTTGCCGCATCCGTCAGAGGCGGATTCCAGATACTTATGGATCGAGAGATGAGGAGCCATGTGAAAGTCGATGCTATCTGGGGATAACGCCGTTATTGAACGATCCTTGATGGTGTTTTTCAGGTCTTCTATTGGATTCTCAGAAAGGAGATGATAGGCAAAAAAAGCTGCTACCACCGCAATACCGATAGCTATCTTGAAGTTGTGTGATAGGAAACCGGACACGAGTGCTCCTACGACGGCCATGCAGATGATCGCGTAGCTAATGAGGTATCCGATGTTGGTGAGACGCTCACCTCGTATAGCAACGTGGCCGCCGACGAATCGAACGTGGGGACGCAGATAGGGAACTATCGAGTCGCATACCACCTGGGGAATCCCAGATATCACCGGAATTGAAGCCAGATAGACAGCGAAACGGAAATCCCCGTAGTGTGTCAGGCGATAGATTCCTTCAATGATCGCTATCATCAGAGCGACGATGACGATCGAAATTAGTGCACGTTTCCACTCGTTGCGCCGCCATCTGTCTTCACCCACGAGCGACTCGGTGCGATTGGAAAAGATGCTGGAGAGGAATCCGCTGATCCCCCGACGTCGCGATCGAGCCACGCTTACCACCCCGCCCGGGCGCGGGTGAAGTGCTTCCGGAGAAAGCAAAAAGGCTCGCTGTTCATGCCCCGACGCTACCAGGAGTGTGACGGAGGCAGCAAGCATGAGCGCATGAAGCGCCCCCGGCCTCGTCCCTGAGAAGAGAAGCGAAACCGGAGCCCACCAAGCCACACTCGTGACAGTCAGCGGCCCGACGTGAGCGCCGCCCGGGCGACCTCCTCGAAGGTGAGCGGGTCGCGGCCCGTCACGTCGCGCACGGTCGTGGAGACGACGTCCATCTCGCCGCGCGCGATCGACGTGTAGGTCGACACCCACGAGTCGTACTCCCACTGGGCGGCCGGCCACTTCTTGCGCGACTCGTACGCCTCCTCGATGGTTTCGCGCACGTAGGTCACGGGCCGACCCTGCACGCGGGTGAGGATTGCGGCGATCTCGTCGAGGGTCAAAGCCTCGGGGCCCGTCACGTCGAGAGTCTGATTCTCGTAGCGCCCCGGATCCGCCAAGACCCCGGCGGCCACGCGCCCCGCGTCCTCGCGCGCGACCACGCCCACGCGCCCGTCGCCCGCGGGTCCGAGGATGCGGCCCTCCTCGTCCGGCAGCGCCACGAAAAAGTCCGCGTAGAAGTTATCGCGCAAGAACGTGTACGTCATGCCCGACGCCTTGATGTGCTCCTCCGTGTGGAAGTGCGTGCGCGCCAGCGTGAACGTCGCGTCCGGCGCCGCGTTCATGAACGACAGGTACACGATGTGGCGCACCCCGGAGGCGGCCGCCGCGTCGACGAACGTGAGGTGCTTGTCCAGGCGGTCCTCGCTCTCGGGCGCGGACACCATGAAGAGGACGTCAACGCCCTCCAGCGCGACGCGTGTCGTGAGGGTGTCCTCGTAGGAGCACTTCACCGCGATAGCTCCGGGCAGCTCGGGTGCGCGCGACGGTGTGTTCGCGAGGAGTCGCAGGGGCAGGCCGCGCTCGGCGAGCAGTCGGGCGGCGGTGCCGCCGACGTTCCCGGACGCGCCGGTGATCGCCAGGGACGGGAGGGACGAGGCCTGGGCCGGCTCGTTCGTTCGAGTGCGGGGTGTGGGGGCGTCAGTCATGTGGCCAGTGTGCCACCGGCGTCGCTGTCTTTGCGCATGCCACGCGAGGTTTGGGCTGTGGACGTAGCGTCCGGCGAGGGTGAAACCGGCGACGCCTTTGCGGGTACTCGGCGAGGGGCGCATGAAACCCGTGACACCTTTGCGGGCGGAAAATGGCCGCAAATTGGCCGTTTCGTGCGAGCAAAGGTGTCAGCGGTTTCAAACGTGTGCGACAAGGAACTCGCAGTGGTGTCGGTGGTTTCACTTAGTGGCAGTGACTCACCCGCATTGGTGCCATCGGTTTCAGGCGAGGCGGTCGGTGGGTGTTGCGAGTCTGCCCCCCCAGAAAAGTCGCACGTAATTCGATTGGGAGAAGTTTCAACAAAGTCTGAAAACGTTGCAATTCCAACGATCATATTTCAGAATTTGAAAGGGATGTGGGGGAATTACGTGCGAAATTGCGTGTGGGTTCAGCAATGATGTGGATCCTCATCAACACAACAGGCCCCACAGGTGTGGAGGGCGCCGGAGGGGCCGGAGGGCCTGGCTGCGGTGCCCGTGGGCGGCGGCGGGGCCTGGCAGCTCGGGGCGCGGACGGCGAGCGGGCGGGCCGCCGCCCACGGGCACACAAAGCAGCCCGGACCGACGAAAAACGCCCGCCCAGCCACCATCGTTCACAGCTTGACAGCAACATGCCCAAAAGTCATATGGGAAATATGAGAGCTTCATAGGTTCTTCATAGGGTCGCGTGGGGAAATTGGTGCATCGACAAAAGGAGACACCAATGACCGCCCTGATTCTGATCGCCATTGACCTGGTTGCCATGGCCGCCCTCGTGTTCGGCCTGTACTTCCCACGCCACCGTCGCGCGGACCTGGTCGCAGCCTTCCTCGGTGTGAATGTCGGCGTCCTCGCCGTCACGATTATCCTCGCGAACTCGACCGTGAGCGCGGGCCTCGGCCTTGGCCTTTTCGGTGTTCTCTCGATCATCCGACTGCGTTCGGATCAGATCTCGCAGACGGAAATCGCCTACTACTTCGCTTCGCTGGCCCTCGGCTTGCTGACGGGTATGTCGTCGGCGGTGACCCCGCTGCTGGGAGGGCTGATCGTCCTGATCCTCGTGGCGCTGGCCTTCGGTGATTCGAAGCTGGTCTTCGGCCGCTACACCTCGCAGACAGTCCAGCTGGACCGCGCGATCGCCGACCCCGCCGAGCTGAAGGCCGCTCTCGAGCAGCGCCTCGGCGCGTCCGTCGCGTCGGTGAATGTCGTCAAGCTCGACCTCGTGAACGACCTGACTCTCGTGGACGTTCGCTCGAAGGTCGCCTGACCCGCTGGCTCCGGCCCGCCTGACCCGCAGACCCGCAGACCCGCCGGCCAACACCCCCACAGACCGCCATTACCAAGGACACGACTCATGAACGCCACCCTGAACTCGATTCTCGCCGACCTCAATGCGATCGGCCTCGATGAACTGAATAAGCGCGCGGCGATGCTGACCCGAGTGGACCGCAAGTACGCGCTGGACGCCGCCACGGCCTCGTCGATTCTGAGCCACCTCCCTGAGGACGTGTTGGTCCTGAACATCGACGGCCAGGTGTCCCAGGGCTACGCCTCCACCTACTACGACACTCCTGACATGGATTCGTACCTGCTGACCGCGCTCAAGCGTCGCCGCCGTTTCAAGGTCCGCACCCGCTCCTACCTGTCGTCCAAGGCCTCGTTCCTGGAGGTCAAGACCCGCGGCCCGCGCGGCGTGACCGTCAAGAAGCGCATGCCGATCTCTTGGGACGAGGCGGGGGCTCCTCTCGCGGGTGAGCGCCGCCAGTGGGTGGTCGGCAAGGTCGAGAAGACGGGCTACGGCCACCTGGTGCCAGCCCTCGAGCCGGTGCTCGCGGGATCCTACGAGCGCAACACCCTGCTCCTGCCAGACGGGCAGGGCCGCGCGACGGTGGATACAAAGCTGACGTGGCGCTCGCTGCGCACGGACGGCACTGAGGTCACGTGCCCCGACCTGGTCATCATTGAAACGAAGTCGGGCGCGACCCCCTCCGTGGTGGACCACCTCCTGTGGGAGGGCGGTGTGCGACCCGTGAAGATCTCCAAGTACGGGACCGCGATGGCCGCCATGCACCGCCTGCCCGCGAACAAGTGGCACCGCACGCTGGATCGCTACTTTCACGAATATGTGGAGGTCCCCGAGCTCACGCACTCCGCGCCCCTCGCGATGGCGGCCTGACAGACCTCATAACGGCGCCCGCTGTTTCGACAGCACACAAAACGCACGCGCACACCATAAGAAACACAAGCTTTAAGCACGCGAAAGAGATATTCACATGAAAGCCCTTCAGAGAATTTGGACCCCCGCTCGGACGATCGGCGCGATCGCCCTCGTCGGAACGCTGGCGCTGGGCGCCTGCGGTGCCTCGGGCGTGACCTCCTCCGGCTCCGGCGCGACCACGGCCACCGCGACCGTCGCGGCCTCCGGAACGAACGGCGACACGACCGCGCCGCCCACCGCGGCCGACGCCCTGGCCTCGAACGCGAAGGCCTCCTACGTGGAGGACAGCGACTGGAAGGCCTCGGACGCCGTCGACGTGACGCTCAGCGGAACGACCGCGACCTCCTCGCCCGACGCCGTGAGCGTGAGCGATGGCGTGCTGACCATCTCCAAGGCCGGCGTCTACAAGCTCAGCGGCTCCTTCACCGGCAAGGTCGTCGTGGCCGCCGGCACCGAGGATCGGGTCGTCCTGATTCTCGACAACGCGACCATCACCTCCTCGACGGGCGCCGCGATCGAGGCGACCAGCGGTGACGACCTCGTCCTGTCCCTTGAGGGCACCTCGACGATCACCGACGGCACCTACACCGGCACGGAGGATGCGAACGCGGCCATCTACGCCGACATGGACCTGACGATCACCGGCTCGGGCACGCTCACCGTGACCTCCGGAGCCTCGGACGCGATCACCTCCAAGGACGACCTGTACGTCTTGAGCGGCACGATCAACGCCACGGCCTCGGATGACGGCCTGCGCGGCAAGGACTCCCTGACGATTGCGGGCGGCACCATCACCGTGAACTCCGGCGGCGACGCCCTCAAGTCCGACCAGGACAACGACGACACCAAGGGCTACGTCAACATCGCGGACGGCGCCGTCACCCTGACCTCGGGCGGCGACGGCATCGACGCGTCCACCGACGCGATCGTCACCGGCGGCACCCTGTCGATCACCTCGGGCGGCGGCGCGTCGGCCGGCAAGCCCTCCACGGGCTCGACGAAGGGCATCAAGGCGCAGACCTACATCATCATCGACGGCGGCACGACCACCATCGACGCCGGGGATGACGCCATCCACTCCAACGGCGCCCTGCGCCTGAGCTCCGGCACGATCACCGCCGCCTCCGGCGACGATGGCGTGCACACCGAGGTCGCGGCCGTCCTGGACGGCGCAACCGTGACCGTCACGCAGTCGAACGAGGCCCTCGAGGGCGGACTCATCACGATCACCGACGGCACCGTCGACCTGACCTCGAGCGACGACGGCATCAACGCCTCGGGCTCGATCACGGTCGAGGCCGGCCTGGCCGCCGCCGAGTCCAGCTCCGATTCGACGGCCTCTGACACCGCCACGACCTCCGACACCGCCACGACCTCCGACCCGATGGCCCCCGGCGGCGTGGGGCCCGGAGGTCCGTGCGGCGGCATGGGTGACGGCGGCGGCACCATGGAGGACACCGGCGAGCAGCTCACCATTAGCGGTGGCACCGTGACTGTCAACGCGAACGGCGACGGCCTCGACTCCAACGGCGCGCTGACCATCAGTGGCGGTACGACGACCGTCTACGGCCCGGCCTCCGGCGCGAACGGCGCGCTGGATTCCAACGGCGCCATGAGCATCACGGGTGGCACGGTCATCGCCTTCGCGACGAGCGAGATGGTGGAGACGCCGACCACGACCGACGGCCAGGGCTGGATCTCGGCCTCTGCGACCGGCTCCGCCGGGTCGACCGTGACGATTAGCGACTCCTCCGGCTCCGTCCTGGGTACCTACACCTCGCCCAAGGCCTTCGGTAACGTCATCTACTCGACTTCCGGCATGACCAACGGCTCCACCTACACGGTGAGCGTCGACGGAACTGCTACCGAAGCGACCGCCGGCCAGGGCGGCATGGGGATGGGCGGACAGCCCCCGGCCGGCGGCCCGGGACAGGGTGGCCAGCCCCCGATGGGCGGTCCGGGTCAGGGCGGTCAGCCCCCGATGGGCGGTCCGGGTCAGGGCGGTCAGCCCCCGGCCGCTCCCCAGGGCTGAGGCCTCCCACTAGTGCGCCCCGCGTGATTGTCGACACGCGGGGCGCACGCATGCCTACACCACGCCTCTATCGACGAGGCCTCGGCCGGGATCTCACGCCAGCACCTTCGCTCACCACCCCCGGGAACAGCGCAACTAAACTGGAATCAGAGGACGAGGCCCCGGCCTCGTCAATAAAGAACGAAAGGACCCCTCATGCTCCCCTCCGAGAAGCTCGCCGAGCTTGGCCTCGAACTGCCCGCCGTCGCCACGCCGGTCGCCGCGTACGTGCCGGCCGTCATCGACCGTGGCGTCGTGCGTACCTCCGGCCAGATCCCCGTCGTGAACGGCGAGCCCGTGTGCATCGGCGCGGTCGGCGAGGACGGCGCGGACCCCGAGGACGCCAAGGATGCCGCGCGCGTGTGCGCCCTCAACGCCCTGGCCGCAGCCGCCGCAGCAGCGGGCGGCATCGACAACCTCGCGGGCGTCGTCAAGGTCGTCGGCTTCGTGTCCTCGCGCCCCGACTTCTACGGTCAGGCCGGCGTCATCAACGGTGCCTCCGAGCTGTTCGGCGAGATCTTCGGCAGCCAGCACGCGCGCAGCGCCGTGGGCGTCGCCGCTCTGCCCCTCAACGTGAGCGTCGAGGTCGAGGCCGAGTTCCTCATTAAGTGAACGCGCGCGGCCGGCTGAGGCATGCCTACACTGGGTAAGGTTCGCTGAAATGGCCCGTCGGGCCGAAGGATAAGGAAAACACATGACTGACCGTCAGATGTTCAAGCTGGTCGACGCCAACACGGTCCCCGCAACGGACGGCGGCTGCGGGTGCGGCTGCGGTGGCGAGGGTAAGAAGGCGCGTGCCGAGCAGGCCGCTCCCGCCGAGGCTCCCGCGCAGGCCCCCGCCGAGCATGCCGGTTGCGGCTGCGGTGGCCACGGTGGCGGACACGGCCACGGCCACGGCGCTGCCGCCCAGGCCGCCGAGGCCCCCGCCGAGCATGCCGGTTGCGGCTGCGGCGGACACGACGCCCCCGCCGAGCGCCCCCACGAGATGGCCGCCGAGCCCATCGCCTCCACCGCGGGCGGCTGCGGCTGTGGCGACGGTGCCCCCTCGGCGGGCAATGTCCATGCGGGCGGCGCCGGCGTCATCCACCGCCCCGGCGCGGACGAGCTGGTCATCCACTCGATTCCCCGCGTCGTGCGCCACGCGGTCCTCTTCGCGGCGGTCGACAACCTGCCCGTCGGCGAGAACATCCAGATCTGCGCGCCCCACCAGCCCGAGCCGCTGTTCGCGCACCTGCAGGACTCCGAGCAGCACTACCGCGTGGAGACCCTCGAGGTCGGCCCCGTGGATTGGCGCTACCGCATCACGCGTCTCGCCTGAGGCTCTTTGACACGACGAGGCCGTGGCCGACTCTCGCTTTCCCGCGGGGCCGGCCACGGCCTCGTCGTATGCGTGCCCGTTCGGGTGTCCATTCGCGTGCCTGGGAGCGTCCAACCCGGTACCGTTGGTGTATGAGCTTCTTTGACATGACTTCTGACGCCGACGTTGAGGACGACCTGGACCGCATCGAGACCGACGTGGTCGTGGACTGCGACATCGAGGCCGCGTGGGCGCTCGTGTCGGAGCCGGGCTGGTGGGTCAACGACGGCCCGCTGGGTGACCACGAGGTGAGCCTCGGGGACGACGGCATCTATCGCGTGAGCGACCCGGACGCCGGCGACTGGCTGATCGAGAAGGCCGACGAGGATCCGATGGACGTCGTCGCCTTCCGCTGGTACCCGCTGGCCGATGACGAGCTGCCGGACGAGTACGCGACCCGTGTCGAGGTCTCCCTGTCCGAGGAGCGCGGCGGCGTCGCCATCCACGTCGAGGAGTCGGGTCTGGCGTCGGTCTCCGACGACGAGGCCGAGGCGCGCCAGGCGTACGACGACGCGATCGGCATGTGGGAGCAGGTCCTGCTAGCCGCGAAGAACCACCTCGAGGGCCGCTGAGCTTCTGCGCTTCCGAGCCGTTGTCTGCTGCTGTCGGCGCGTCTCGATGCGGCGCGGCAATGAGCTGAATGACAACCCCCGCAGCCTCGTGGCTGTGGGGGTTTGTTGTGGGTGTGGTTCACGGGTGGTGAGCTGAGTGCCTGGCCGGGTGTGTCCCCCACATTTCGCACGTAATTCCCCTGCGGGTACTTCAACTTTTGAAGTCAGAACGTTGAAATCATGCGGTTTTTGAGGTGGTGCTGTGTGTTGCCGCCAGGGAACTACGTGCGGAATTGGTGAATGCGAGGGTGGTATCGGGCCGTTCGCCACGGTTGTGCTTGTGCGCGTGGGTGGTACACCCGATACGTAGGCAGTGCACCCGTTCTGATCGGGTGCAGCGTCCCGTAAGAGGTGCAGCGTCCCGTAACGGGTGCAGAGCCTACGGCGGCGTCGCACAGGATCCCAGTAAGAGGTGCGACGCCCCTTGATGTCGCATCCCTTTTCAAAGTCGCACGTAATTCCCCTGCGGGTACTTCAACTTTTGAAGTCAGAACGTTGAAATCATGCGGTTTTTGAGGTGGTGCTGTGTGTTGCCGCCAGGGAATTACGTGCGGAATTGGTGAATGTGCGGACGATCGCGGGGCGTAGGCTGCAGGCCGCCGGGGTTGCGCTCCAGGCCGTACTCGGCGCGGCGGACGATGGCGGGGCGTAGGCTGCAGGCCGCCGGAGGTTCGCCGCGGTGGGGCTTGTTGTTAAGTGGTGTTACACCGTTTAGAGAGCATTGCACTAGCTGGGAGACGGTGTAATGCTCCCTAACTGGTGTAATGCTCCCTAACTAGTGCATCACCCTTCAGCGGTGCCCCGTTTCCAACGTCGATCACTGTGCGACTCGTATCGATGCGCGGGGGGCTGGGCGTGTCCCCGAAGTTTCGCATGTAATTCTCCCGTGCGTGCTTCAAACTTGGAAGTCAGAACGTTGGAATTTCGCGGTTTTTGAGGTGGCGTTGTGTGTGGCCGTCGGGGAATTGCATGCGGAATTGATGGGCCTGCCGGGCCTACGCTGCTGTGTGCTCGGATGCTGCGTGCTCGGATGCTGTGTGCCCGGATGTCGTGCGCAGTGACTTGCCTACTGCGCTGCGCGTGCTGTGCGTGGGTGTCCCGCCGCGCCTAGTCCGCCACGAGTGTCGCATCTACTGTGCCGCGAGCCCCGCGCCTTCGCGCCCCGCCGCGGCTACTCCGCGTGCCCGGCCTCTCGCTCCGCTGCACGCGCCGCCTTCTTGGCGCGGGCGTGTGCCTCGACCTCTTCGAGGGTGAGGGGACCCTGCGTGGTGCCCTTGCTGCCGTCGGTGCGCTCCCACGAAATGGTGAGGCTGTCGCGCGCGCCGAAGCGCGCCAGGTGAATGCCGATGATGAATTCGAGGCGATCGGCGCGCTCGGGCTCCGTGCGCAGCTCGAGCCGCAGATCAGACGGTGACGCGATGACGTCGAAACGGCCCAGGACCGGACCCTCGCGGTCGAACAGCAGGTATCCGCCCGTCTCGTCCCAGGCACCCGTAATCTTGTGTGCCATGTGGCTGACGAGCTGCTTGCCGTAGCGCGCGGCCCGCTCGGTGGGAACGGTGGCCACGGAGATCAGGGGGTACGAGGCCTCGACCGTTGAGGGGGTGGCGGTCTCGCCCGTCGAAGGCGTCGAATTCTGTGTCATAAGGCAAACCTAACTTGAATACTTGCAGACCGCCATGCGTGGCTCTGGATTCGGTCATGAGCGCACCTGTGCGGTAGCGTTGGATAGTCAAGCGCGTTGCGAGAGCGCGCAAAGGCCGCGCAAAGCGCCGCCCGCGGGCGGCAACCAGCGGAAAGGAAGACGAATGAGCAGCGAGCCAGTCGTGCACGACGAGCCCCATCAGGAGGGCGGCGAAAAGCTCCAGCGAAACCTGAAGAATCGCCATATTCAGCTGATCGCCATCGGCGGTGCGATCGGCACGGGCCTGTTCATGGGTTCGGGCAAGACGATCTCTGTCGCGGGTCCCTCGATCCTGCTGGTCTACATGATCATCGGCGCGGTCCTGTTCCTGTTCATGCGCACGCTCGGCGAGCTGCTGCTCTCCGATCGCAAGTACGCGACCTTCGCGGACATCGCGCGTGACCTGATCGGCCCGTGGGCGGGCTTCGTGACGGGGTGGACGTACTGGGCGTGCTGGGTCGTTACCGGCGTCGCGGACATGATCGCGATCACCGGCTATACGCACTTCTGGTGGCCGAGCCTGCCTGCGTGGATCCCCATCACCGCCACGACCCTGCTGCTCTTCGCCCTCAACGCGATGACGGTCAAGGCCTTCGGTGAGACGGAGTTTTGGTTCGCGCTCGTCAAGATCATCGCGATCATCGCCCTGGTCATCGTCGGTTTCGGTATGGTCGCCATGGGCACGATCGATGAGGAGGGGACCGCCGCCGCCGTCTCGAACCTGTGGAGCCACGGCGGCTTCTTCCCCAACGGATTCACCGGCTTCCTGGGTGGCTTCCAGATCGCGCTTTTCGCCTTCATCGGCATCGAGATGGTCGGCACGACGGTCGCGGAGACCGACGACCCGGACACCACTCTCCCCAAGGCTGTCAACTCCATCCCGGTACGCATCATGCTCTTCTACGTGGCGGCGCTCGCGGCCATCATGATGGTGACCCCGTGGGATCAGGTGAGCCCGGAGAAATCGCCCTTCGTCACGATGTTCTCGCTGACCGGCCTGGGTGCCGCGGCCACGATCGTCAACCTGGTGGTCCTTTCCTCGGCCGCCTCGAGCGCGAACTCGGGCATCTATTCCACGTCGCGCATGCTCTATGGTCTGGCCCGCCAGGAGCAGGCGCCCAGCATCTTCGCGCGCCTCTCGAAGCATCACGTGCCCCTCAACGCCCTGTTCTTGTCATGCGTGTGCCTGCTGACGGCTATCGTCATCATGGCGACGGGCGGCTCGATCTCCGCGGCCTTTACGCTGGTGACCTCGGTGTCGGCCACGCTGTTCATGGGCGTGTGGGTCGTCATCGTCGTGTCCTACCTGGTGTACCTGCATAAGCGCCCCCACCTGCACAAGGAATCGCACTTCAAGTCCCCCGGCGGTGCCGTCGGCGCGTGGGTGGTCCTGGCGTTCATGGGCTGCATGGGCATCATCCTGGCGATGTGGGACGATACTCGCCCCGGCCTCGTCTATTCGCTGATTTGGATCGCGTTCATCGTGGGTGCGGCCTTCGCGAACCGCCATTTCCTGCTGCGCCGCGCGGCGCGTGGAGTCCTCGGCGACGGGGGCACGGGCGAGGGGCCGCACACCGGTCCCCACCTGCATGAGTAGCGGAACCCATAGTTAGTGACTATGCTCACCAGCGTGCCACGGGAGCTCGACGTGAGCTGAGAGGGGACCACCCCCGACCGTAGAACCTGATCCGGATCATACCGGCGTAGGAAGGCTCTTCCCTCGTGGCCGCCGTGCAACACGAAGGGAGTATTTTCGCATGGCATCCACTGCTCCGTCCCTCCGCTGGAGGGTCATTGATATCGTCACCGCCGCCGTCCTGGGCGTCGCTTGCGGCCTCATTTTTGTGGTCTGGAACCAGGTGGGCGGTGCTGGCTACGAGTTCCTCAAGACCATCGGCCCCGGCGTGGGTGGCCTGGTGACGGGCGTCTGGCTGCTGGGCGGCACGCTCGGCGGCTACGTGATCCGTAAGCCCGGCGCCGCATTCTTTGTCGAGCTGATGGCCGCGACCGTCTCCATGGCCCTGGGCTCCCAGTGGGCCGTCGAGACCATCTACTCGGGCCTCGCGCAGGGCCTCGGCGCGGAGGTTGTCTTCGCCCTGGTCGCCTACCGCCGCTTCAATGCGACGATCGTGGGTGCTGCGGGCGCCGTGTCCTTCGCGTTCGAGTGGGTCCTTGAGCTCTTCCTCTCCGGTCACCTCGCGAAGGGCGTGCTCTACAACGCGATCTACCTCGTGTGCGGCATGGCATCGGGTATCGTCCTGGCGGGCCTGCTCGCGTGGGCGCTGACGAATGCGCTCGCAAAGACGGGCGCGCTGGATCGCTTCGCCTCCGGCCGTGGAGCGCGTGAGCTTGTCTGATTTCGAATCCATGGACGAGGCCCACTCCGCCTCCCCCCGCCCTGTGTCCTCCCCGGATGGCCGGGCGCCGCTGGGTGAGGGGGCGGGCGCGCGCGTGTGCGCGCGCGGCTGGGGATGGCGTCACGCTGGGCGCAAGAACGCCGCGCTGTCGGGTGTTGATCTCGATATTGCGCCGGGCGAGCGCGTGCTGGTGCTGGGCCCGTCTGGGTCGGGCAAGTCGACGCTCATGGGCGGCTTGGCTGGCCTGCTGGGTGGTGCCGAGGAGGGCGAGGCTACCGGCACGCTCACCGTCGACGGCGTCGCTCCGGTGCAGGCGAGGGGCCGCGTGGGTCTGCTCATGCAGGATCCCGAGGCCCAGGTGGTCCTCGCCCGCGTGGGCGACGATGTGGCCTTCGGCATGGAGAACTTGGGGGTTGCGCGCGAGGAGATCTGGCCGCGCGTGGAGAATTCGCTCGAGGCCGTGGGCCTGAGCGTCCCCCTGGATCATTCGACGACGGAGCTGTCGGGTGGGCAGAAGCAGCGCCTGGCTCTGGCGTCGATCCTCGCGATGGGCCCGGGACTGTTGCTCCTGGACGAGCCCACTGCGAACCTGGACCCGAGCGGCGTCGCCGAGGTGCGCGCCGCCGTCGAGGCCGTCGTCGAGCGCACGGGCGCGACCGTGGTCGTCGTCGAGCACCGCGTCGACGTGTGGGCCTCCCTCGTGGATCGCGTCATCGTGGTCGCGGACGGCGCGATCGCCGCCGATGGCCCCCTCGACGAGGTCCTCGCGCAGCAGGGCGACGCCCTGCGCGAGCGCGGCATCTGGCTTCCCGGCGACGACGTCGCTGCCGAGGTCGGCCCCGCCCCCGAGGTCGCCCCGGCCTCGTCCGAGGCCGCCCCGATCGCCAGCGTCGCCGACCTGACGATCGGCTACGACACGTCCGCCCCCGTGCGCAGCGGCATCGACCTGACGATCGAGCGCGGGGTTTCCACCTGCATCGTTGGCGCTAACGGCGCCGGAAAATCGACCTTTGCGCTCACCCTCGCGGGCCTCTTGCCGCCGCTGGAGGGTACCGTCGAGGTCGAAACCTCCGACGGTACGCGCGGCGATCCGCACGAGTGGAGCAGCAAGCAGCTGCTCGGCCGCATGTCCATGGTCTTCCAGGAGCCCGAATACCAATTCCTGGCCGCCACCGTCGCCGAGGAGCTCGCGATCGGCCCGCGCGCGGCCGGCATGAGCGAGGAGGAGATCGCCCCCCTCGTCGACGAACACCTCGAGGCCCTGGGGCTCACCGCCCTCGCGCGCGCCAACCCCATGACCCTGTCGGGCGGCGAGAAGCGCCGCCTGTCGGTGGCGACCGCGCTCATCAGTGCCCCCGAGCTGCTCATCCTTGACGAGCCGACCTTCGGCCAGGACCGCGGCACGTGGCTGGGCCTTGTGCGCCTCCTGCGCGCCGCCCTCGAGCGCGGCGTCACCCTGGTGTCGATCACGCACGACCCCGCGTTCGTGGCCGCGATGGGCCAGCGCGTCGTCGACCTCGGGCAGGTCGGGACGCGCGGTGCGATTCCCGCTGATCCCGCGGACGAGGCCGGGGCCGCCTCCGCTGGGAACGCTCACGATCGCGGCGCGCAGGCCGGCGAGAAGGTGGCCCCCAAGCCCTCGCGTGGCACCGGACGAAGCGGCGCCCGAGGCCTCCTCGCGCGCACGAATCCCGTCGCCCGCGTGCTCGCCCTCCTGGTCGCCACGACCCCCCTGCTGATGACGATCGACCCGGTGAGCGCGGGCGTGGCACTCGCCCTCGAGCTTGCGCTCATGCCCCTGTCGGGCGTGTCGGCGCGCAGCTTCTTCGTGAAGGCGACGCCGCTGCTCGTGGCCGCGCCGCTCGGCGCGCTGTCCATGCTGCTCTACGCCTCACCGGGCGGCACCGTGTACTGGCAGTTCGGGCCGGCAGCGATCTCGGACCACTCGATGTGGCTGGCGCTGGGCATCGGCCTGCGCATGTGTGCGATCGTCATGCCCGCGATCGCGCTGCTCGACCGCATCGATCCGACCGACATGGGCGACGGCCTCGCGCAGATCCTGCACCTGCCCGCCCGTCCCGTCCTGGCCGCGCTCGCGGGCGCGCGCATGACCTCGCTGATGGCGGCCGACTGGAAGGCGCTCGAGCGGGCGCGGCGTGCACGAGGCGTGGGCGACGCCTCGCGCATCCGTTCCTTCCTGCGCGGCTCCTTCTCGCTGCTGGTCTTCGCGCTGCGTCGCTCCGGCAAACTGGCCACCACCATGGAGGCCAGGGGTTTCGGCGCGCAAGGAACGCGCACGTGGGCGCGAGTTTCGCGCCTGCGCGCCGCCGACGCCGTCCTCATGGTTGTCGCCATCGCGCTGCCCGCGATCGCGCTGGCCGCGAGCATCTGGGCGGGCACCTTTGCCCTGGTGGGCCGATGAGCGCCCTGACCTGGCAGGACGCGCGCGGGGGAGTGGGCCTGCGGGTCACCGTTCCCGTTGCGATGAGTCCCGACCAGGCCGCCCGAGACCTCGCCCCCCGCCTGAGTGCCCTGGCGGGGGAGCGGGCCCCGGCCTCGTCCGACGGCGAACCCGCCCGAGCACAGCGCGCCGTCCCGGTCGTCACGATCGACGGCTACTCCGGCTCCGGGAAATCCACGCTGGCCGCCGCGCTCGCTCGGCTCGTGGCCGGCTGGCAGGTGCTGCACCTCGACGACTGGTACCCGGGTTGGGACGGCCTCGAGGCGGGCGTCGGCATCGCGCGGCGAATCGCCGCCGACCTGCGGGCAGGACGTGCCTCCTCCTACGAGGCCTGGGATTGGGAGAATGGCACAACCGGGGCGACGATCCGCGTCCCACTCGCTCCGACTATCATTGAGGGCTGCGGTGCCATCGAGGCCGAGGCCGACCTCGTTATCTGGATCGCGGACCCCGGCGAGGACGAGCGCCGACACCGCGCGCTCGCGCGCGACGGGCAGACCTACGCGCCGCACTGGCAGCGGTGGGCCGACCAGGATCTGGGGCGCTCGCTACCATAGTTGTATGCTGCCGCCACATCCTGAACCGCCGCTGTGGGCGTGGCTCCTTGTTGGGGCCATCGATTTTGTCATTCGCGTTGTCGCTCTGGGGATTGTGCCGAAGCATCGGCGCGCGTCGACATCGACCGCGTGGCTGCTGCTGATCTTCCTGTGGCCCCTCTTGGGTGTTCCCCTGTACGTCATTTTTGGCTCGTGGTGGGCGATGGGCCGACGCCTCGACGACGATCCCGAGGCCAGTCAGCTGGTCGAGGACATCGTGGCCGGATCGACCGCGCCCGAACCTGAGTCCTACGAGGTGCCCACGGGACCCGATGGCCTGCCCGCAGGATCGGACGACGACACCGCCTCGATCATGCGACTGTCCGGGACCCTCAGCGGCTTCCCGGCCTCGGCGGGACAGGTTGGCCGCCTCTACAACGACACGGCCGAGACCTTCCGGGCCATGGCCGCCAGCATCGACGCGGCCGTGCACCACGTGAACGCCCTCTACTTCCAGACATCGTGGGATGAGTACACGGCCCCCGTCTACGAGGCCCTCGAGCGCGCGGTCGCCCGCGGCGTCACCGTCCGCCTCCTCGTCGACCACCACGGCATGCGCACGATCCCCGGCCACAGGGAATTCCGCCGCCGCCTGAACGCCATGGGCATTGAGTGGCACGAGATGCTGCCCTTCGCGCCCCTGCGCGGTCAGATCCGCCGCCCCGACCTGCGCAACCACCGCAAGATCCTCGTCATCGATGGGCGCGAGGCCTACATCGGTTCCCACAACCTCGTGGCCCCCGACTACGACACCCCCTCGTATGCGAAGGCCGGCATGCTCTACGACGACACGAGCGTGTCCGTCACGGGCCCGATCGTCGCCCAGATCCAGGCGGTCTTCGCCGTGGACTGGTACTACGCGTGCAAGGAGATCCTCACCCCCGCGGTCCTCACCCCGCCCGCCGCAGAGGTTGCGGCAGAGCGCGAGGCGAAGCAGACCTCGGCGATGCAGATCATCCCGTCGGGGCCCGCGTTCAAGGGCGAGCCGAACCTGCGCGCGTTCGTCCACATGATCTCCTCGGCGCGCACGCACGTGTCGATTACGAGCCCCTACTTCATACCGGACGAGGCCCTCATGAGCGCGCTGACGAACGCCGCGCTGTCGGGCGTGACGGTCGAGCTCTTCGTCTCTGAGCAGCTTGACCAGTTCCTGGTCGGGCACGCGCAGCGCTCCTACTACGGGCCGCTCCTGAAGGCGGGCGTTCGCATCCACCTGTACCACAAGCCGCGGATGCTCCACTCGAAGTACATGATCGTCGACGGGAGCCTGTGCATCATCGGCTCGTCCAACATGGACGTGCGTTCCTTCGGCCTCAACTACGAGATCGTGCTCGTCGCCGACAGCTCGCGCCTGGTCGAGATGCTGCACGGCAACGACGAGCGCACGCGCGAGCGGTCTCGCGAGCTCACGTACGAGGAGTGGCGCGGCCAGCCGTGGCACGTCCACTACGTCGACAACGTGTGCCGACTGGGGAGCTCGCTCCTGTGAGTGCTTCCGACAACGAGGCCGTGGCGGCGCGTGCGGGCACCACTCCTTCGTGGCCTCAGGACAGAGATTGCGACGCGATGTCGAACAGTGCGTCCGATTTCCTCGACGTGAATCCTTTCGTCGGGGAGGGTGGCGCCTACAACTCCGTGCGCCCGGCCTACCCGGACGAGGCCGTGGCCGCTTTGGTTGATGCCGCGCGGAGCGGGCGGGGTGCCCATGCGACGGGGCAGGGCGGCCCGCTGCGCACCGCCGACATCGGCGCGGGCACCGGCAAGATGAGTGGGCTCCTGGCTCGCGCCGGACTCCTCGTCGATGCGGTCGAACCCTCCGAGGCGATGCGCGCCCAGGCCTCGTCTGTCGACGGTGTGACGTGGCACGACGGCCTCGCGGAAGACACGGGGTTGCCGAACGGCGCGTACGACATTGTTGTGTTTGCCCAGTCCTGGCATTGGGTGGATCCGGAGCGTGCGGGCCTCGAGGCCGCCCGGATCCTGGTGCCCGGCGGCGCGCTCGCGATCGTGTGGAACCAGATGGCCGTGTCGATCCCGTGGGTGCACCGCCTGACGCGCATCATGCGCTCGGGCGACGTGCATCGTCCCGACAACCCGCCTACGCCGGGCGGAGGCTTTGAACCGATGACCCTCACGCAGGTCGCGTGGGAGGACCGCATGACCCCCGAGCAGATCCTCACCCTGGGCACGACGCGCTCCTCGTATATCCGTTCGTCGGAGGCGGGGCGTGCGCGCATGCAGGAGAACCTGCGCTGGTACCTCTACGAGCACCTCGGCTACGCGCCGGGGGAGCAGGTGACGATCCCGTACGCGACGCTCGTGTGGCTCACTCACCTGTGAGGGCGGGGCCGCTGCGTGGGTTAGCGGAAGGAAATCTCTTTTTCGGTCTTGTTGTCGAACCAGCGTCGACGTCCGTCAGGTTCGACGACGAGTTGAATGTCGGAGCCGATCGGCAGGTCGTAGATGCCGATGCAGGCGGGCTCAAGGTTGCACAGCTCGTTGAAGTCAACGACGGTCATGTTTTTTGGATCATCCAGGTACTCGGCGGTGTCGCGGTCGGATAGCACGCGCCAGCCGGAGTCCTGAGGGGCGAAGGGTTCCTCGCGGGTCAGCCACTTGATGTTGCCTGTGCGCTCAACAATCTTGCGAGAGACGATGGCGGCACCGGCGTTGTTAATAAACGTGATCATGCGTTTTCCTCTGTGTGTTTCTCGCTTCCGGTACGACCACCTCGGGTATGCGCCGGGGGAGCTGGTCACCATCCCGTACGCGACCCTCGTGTGGCTCACTCACCTGTGAGAGGTGCGCGATCCGAGCATGGCACGTCAGTGAATGGGCTCCAGGAACCGGTCCGAGGACCCCTCGGGCATGGGGAGCGGGCGCTCCCGCGCGCTGCGCAGAGCGGGGTCGAGGATGGCCAGGACCGGGTCCCAGGTGTGCAGCGGATGAGCGATCGTGAATCCAGCGGAGTCGCTGTTCAGAACGATTTCCTCGTAGACCTGGATCGTCACACCGTTGTACTCGTGGGTGACGTGCTGGAGGAAGTAGGAGTTCGGGAGGTAGGTGACCTCTTGGAGGTTGAAGTTGGGAGCCCCCTGAAGGATCGGCGTGAGGTCGCGCCCGTTGGCGCCGACGACGATGGCGACCTCCGGCCGCGCCAGGTTGTTCGTCGCGATCTCGAGGCTGTGCGTCGTGGCGGTGAGCGCCGGCGAGCCGACGACCCGCACGCGGTCCACCGTGCGATCGACGTAGCCGCGGAAGGTGATCTGCGGCTTGGGGGGCAGCTTGTTGAGGACCTCGAGGAGCCCGCGGGTCTTGTCGGCGTAATTGTCGGTCATCGGTCTTCCTGGCTTGTTGGGGGCGCGTCGTGGGTCCGTTGCGCCATTGTCTGAACCGGCCTCGATGGTGACGAAGTCGATGGTGATGTGCCCACGGTAATCGATTGCGCTCCGGTGGGCGACATCGAACCATCGCGGCGCTGTGTGGCCGCCTAGGCGAGGCGATGGAAGTCGTCGAGTGTCGGGTCCCCGAGTGCGGGGGAGTCCGGGCCTCGTTCCTCTCCTGAATGGGGTGGGCGCGCCTGGCACAATGGGGCCATGGCTGTGTCGTTTCTGGGAGTGATCGCTGCCCTCGCCATGTACGCGGTGAGCGTGGCGCCGTCGCTGATGGCGCGCTCGTGGGCGTGGCATGCGGTCGCGTCGGGCGTCCTCGTGTCCTGCGGGTATGTCGCGGGTGTGGTCGTCCAGAACGTGGGTGCCCGCGTCATTGCCGTGACCGGCCTGACGATTCGCGCGTCCGAGCCCGTCGAGATCGGCTTCCGCATCTGCATCGCCGCCCTTTTTGCTATCTGGTGGCTCTACGCGGTCATCCAGTCCTACCGCCGGGCCCGCGTCGCCGCCAGGCTCGTGAACATGCCGGGGGAGACCTTCGGCGAGTACCTCCTGGGTACGGCCGGCACGGTCGTCATCGCCTGGTGCCTCATCCTGATCGTCGGGGCCTTGAACCGCGTGGGACGCATGCTGATCGGCGCGCTCGGCGGCTACATGCCGCGCCCGGCGGCGGTCGTCGTGGGTGTCGTGATCCTGGCCGTCATCGTCTTCTTCCTGACCTCCAACGTGATCCTGCGCGGTGGAATCGGCTTCTTCCGTCACCATGCCGAGCAGATGAACACGCGCACCGCGCGCGGCATCTACAAGCCGTTCGTGCCCGAGCGCTCCGCATCCCCGGCCTCGCCCGTCACCTGGGAATCCGTCGGCGGGCAGGGGCGCGTCTTCCTGGGGCGTGGCCCCTCGCGCCTCGACATCGCCCAGGTCACCGGCGGCGAGGCCATGGAGCCGATCCGCGTCTACTCCGGTATGCCCACGGGTGGGGCGGGCATTGAGCAGGCCGCGGCGACGGTGGTCGCCGAGCTGCGCCGCACTGGCGCCTTCGATCGAGCCGTCATCCTCATTGCCGCGTCGACCGGCTCCGGCTGGGTCGACGAGTGGCAGGTCCAGCCCCTCGAGTTCCTGACGCGCGGCAACTGTGCCACCGCCTCGCTCCAGTACTCCTATGTGCCCTCGGCTCTCAACTGGCTGACCGGTCTCGAGCCGGCGCAGGAGGCCTCGGCCGCGATCTTCCGGGCTGTGCGGGCCGAGCTCGACACGATGGACGAGGCCGACCGACCCGCGATCTTCGTCTGTGGTGAATCCCTGGGGGCTTTCGCCTCGCAGTCGGTTTTCTCCTCGGTCGAGGAAGCGCTCTCCCAGGTGGACGGGGCCCTGTGGGTGGGAACCCCCGCCTTCACGCCGATGCACGCCGAGCTGACGAGCGCCCGACACAGGGGCAGCCCCGAGATCGCCCCCGTCGTCTACAACGGTCGGCGCGTGCGCTTCGTCAATGAGCCATCCGACCTGCGCACAGACCTGTACGGGCGCGAGCTGGGGCCGTGGGGTTTCCCGCGCTTCGTCTACGCCCAGCACGCCTCCGATCCGGTCGTGTGGTGGAACCGTCAGCTCCTGTGGACGCAGCCCGATTGGCTGCGCGAGCGGGCGGGCCGCGACGTGTCTCCTTTCGTCGAGTTCACGCGCTTCGTCACCTTCATTCAGGTGCTCGCAGACCTGCCCGTCGCGGGCACCGCTCCCGGCGGCCACGGCCACACCTACAACGAGGAGCTGATCCCGCTGTGGCGGGGGATCCTCGGCTTCGATCGTATCTTCGACGAGGCCCCGACCCACCCGCGCTTAGCCGCCCTGGATGGTGCGTGGGCGGACGAGGAGATGGTCGAGCGTATCGGCATCGTCGTGCGGGCGAATCTGGAGCTGTCGGACCGCCAGTAGGGTCCCTGCGGCGCGTTAGACACTTCAGCTGTGCTTCATGCATCGGTAAGCAATACCGTGATTGTCATGGGGGTCGCGTGAGGTATGTTGTGAGGAGACGGCTGGTACACCGACGTACCGGGTGCCACTGGCACTCCGTCCCCCAACATATCGGAGAAGGCTTATGTCAACGAAGAAACCGGCTGCCCTCCTCGCTTTCGTCGGCGCGTGCGCGCTCGCGGTCACCGGCCCGGCCACCCTGGCCTCGCCCGTGCCCCCGGGTCCGTCCGGCGTCCCCGATGGCGGAGCGGCCGCCCTGCCCGCGGGCGACATCGACACGGCGCTGACCTCGAAGATCGGGCAGTCAGCGCCCTCCTCGACCGACGCCGAAGCGGACCCGGCGCGCGTCGTCGGCGTCATCGTCCAGCTCGAGGATGGTGCGTCCCGCGAGGGCGCGATCAGCGAGATTAACGAGGCCGTGAGCTCCATCTTCCCCGGCGCCTCGGCTCAGGTGGAGCGCGAGTACGACAACGTCATGTCGGGCTTCGCCCTCAAGGCCCCCGTCGGTGCGCTCGACGTGATCCGCCGCGCCCCGGGCGTGCAAGCCGCGTTCCTCGAGCGCGAGGGTCGCGTGAGTGATGTGGCCACGCCCGATGCCGAGGGTGGCGTCGAGTCCACGCAGACCGGCGGGCAGGACCCCGCCAACCTGAGCGCCCATCTCATGATGCACGTCGACCAGGTCGCCCAGAAGGGCGAGGGCAAGGTCATCGCCGTCATCGACACGGGCGTCGACATGACGCATCCGGCGTTCACGGGCGAACTCGCGGGAACACCCCCGCTCACCCCGCAGAAGGTCGCCGCGATGACCTCTCAGCTGGGTGAGGGCAAGACCGGCGTCTACGTCTCGCAGAAGTTCCCCTTCGCCTACGACTACGCGGATGGCGACAACGACGCGTCGCCGGCGAAGACCCCGTATGCTTCCCACGGGACGCACGTTGCCGGCATCGCCTCCGGTAACGCGGACAAGATCGTCGGCACCGCCCCGAATGCCCAGGTGATCGTCGCGAAGGTGACGCGCAGCGAGGACGACGCGCTGCTGGACTCGGCGCTGCTCGCCTCCCTCGACGACATGCTCGTCCTGCATCCCGACGTCATCAACCTGTCGCTCGGCTGGACGGCGGGCATGGATAACGAGGCCGACTCGGTGTATGCGACCGTGTACAAGAAGCTGCAGGAAGCGGGCATCACCGTCAACGCGGCCTCGGGCAACGCCTTCTCCACGGGGTACGGCAACAACTCCGGCAAGGGCCTGCCCTACGCCTCGGACCCCGACTCCTCGGTCATGGACGAGCCGGCGACCTACTCCTCGGTGGTTGCCGTCGCCTCGGTCGAAAACGCCCTGCTTCGCAACGCCTTCACCGTCAATGGGAAGGACATCGGATACCAGCGTGCGCGTGGCCTCAACGGTGAGAAGGTCGCCTTCTTCTCCGACCTGCCCGCCGGCACCTACGAGTACGTGGACGCCGGTTTCGCCTCCGAGGAGGATGCTGCCGCGCTCAAGGCCAAGTACCCGGACGGCCTCGCCGGCAAGATCGCGCTCGTCTCTCGCGGCAACATGACCTACCAGAAGAAGGTCGAGAACCTCTACGACCTCAAGCCCGCCGGGATCGTCGTCTACAACAACGTGTCGGTCGGATCCCTCATCGCCATGAATCTGACGACGCAGGACATGCCCGCGGCGTTCATCTCTCAGGCCGATGGCCAGGCCATGTTGGACGCCCCCGAGCGCACGCTCACGATCGCCGAGGGCCAGGTCCTGCCGCAGTCCACCGTCTATGAGGCATCGGAGTTCTCCGCGTGGGGCGTGTCCCCGGACCTGCGCCTCAAGCCCGAGATCGCAGCCCCCGGTGGCGAGGTTTTCTCATCGATACCGGGCGGGGCGTACGAGCAATCCTCGGGCACGTCGATGGCTACGCCGCAGATGGCTGGCGTCAGCACGATCGTCCTGGAGCGCGTCCAGAACGATCCGATCTTCGCGTCGATGAGTGCGCGTCAGAAGGCCGACGTGGTTCAGAACCTCATCATGGGCACCGCCCGTCCGCTGACGGATGCGGCCCAGACGACGGGTGCGCTGTACTCGCCGCGTAAGCAGGGTGCGGGCCTCGTTGACGCGTTGGCGGCCACGACCTCGTCCGTGTACCCGACCGTGGTCGGCGCGCCCGAGCAGTCCCGACCCAAGGCGGACCTGGGGGACGGCACGAAGGGCTGGCACTTCGACGTCACGCTCCATAACCTCTCGGGTGTTCCGGCCACCTACGAGCTGAGCTCGCAGGCCCTCTCCGAGATTGTGGACGGAGGCTTCTTCACGCAGCACTCCTCGGATTGGCGAGGCAAAGGCGTGGAGATCACGTATTCGGGTGCCGCATCCGCGTCAGCCGAGGGTGCGACGGTGACGGTCCCTGCGAGCGGCGAGGCCACCGTCGGTATTGACGTTGCGCCCGGTAGTGAGTTCGCCTCCTACGTCGCGGAGAACACGCCCAATGGGACGTTCCTCGACGGTTTCGTACGCTTCGCGTCACGCACCGCGTCTCAGCCCGACCTCGCCGTGCCCTACCTGGGCTTCTACGGCGACTGGGGTAAGGTCCCCATCTTCGACGCACTCGCCTCGGACGGCGGAGCGCACACCCGCGCCTCGGCCATCGTGAACGGCAAGACCGGCTACTCCCTTGGCTACAACCCGCTCGTCAAGGTGGCCGAGCGCACCGGCGACCCGAATCCGCGGCGCTACGTGATCTCGCGGTCCACGGCCTCGGGCGCCCCGACGATCCTCGAACCGCGCACGGGCACGCTGCGCAGCGTCCACTCGCTGACCAGCACCTACACGAACGAGGCAGGGGAGACGGTGTTCTCGGTGACCAACCATCGGAACTGGAAGTCCCTCTACCTGACCAGCACCGAGGAGAACACCTGGGTCGAGGCCTACCACGAGTCCACCGCCTTCGATGCGAACGCGGATCCCTTCGCGCAGATGCCCGACGGCGCCTACACGCTGCGAATCGCCGCATCCAACGACGGGCCGTCGTCTGCCCGGCAGTCGATCTCCTACGACTTCCGCCTCGACACGAAGGCCCCGGTCATCTCCAATCTGGTGTACTCCGGCAAGGATGAGGGCTTCGTCGTCACCTTCGATGTCACCGACGACTCGCCGCTGGCGGCTGTCGACCTGCACGACCCCGCCGATGGCCTGTGGTTCTACCGTCACGTCTTCACCGAGGATGAGGGCAGTGTTGGAGCCGACGGCCGGTACGTGTACCACGTTGAGATCCCGCTCAGCGTCATCGAGCAGGCGTGGACCGACCAGGGTGGCACCGGCGGCGTCATCGCCAACCCCTATATCCTCGCGTGGGACTACGGACTCAACCCCTCCGAGATCTTCCCGATCAACCTGCCCAGCGGTAACCCGGGCACGCCCAGCCCGTGCGTGAACCCCGAGGGCGGTCACTGGGTGAAGGATAGCGTCGGCTGGTGGTACGCCTGTGCGGATGGGTCGACCTACCTCAAGGGCGGCTGGTTCACCATCAACGGCCACGACTACCAGTTCGGGCCGTCGGGCTACATGGCGACCGGCTTCCTCAAGCGCACGAACGGCGAGTGGGTCTACGCCGACTCCGATGGCGCCCTCGTGGGCGGCTGGGTGAAGGATGGCGGTCAGTGGTACTACCTTGACCCCGCCTCTCACGTCATGGCGACCGGATGGGTGGCCGACCGCGGCTCCTGGTACTACCTGACGGACTCTGGCGCGATGGCCATCGGATGGGTGAATGACGGCGGTACCTGGTACTTCCTGAATGCCTCGGGCAAGATGGCGACCGGGTGGCTGAAGGACAGGGGCTCCTGGTACTACCTGTCACCCTCGGGAGCCATGGTCACGGGCGCGCACGTGATCAATGGGCATCCCTACGTCTTTGACGATTCGGGAGCCTGGGTGCGATAAGCTCCTTGTCTCTTATCCTGTCAAGACCATAACCCGGGCCCGAGAATGTTGCTATGTAAGCGTTCTCGGGCCCGGAGCGTATTGCCGGGTAAAATAACCGTCATCTGTTTCTCTTTGTGAAACAAAGTTTGTCACAAGACTTGTCTGCGGTATGTTGGCAGTGATGGCCGACATGACGGAGTCCCCTCCGCCTGCCAACACGGTCGCCCGTCGACACATTGGAGTACGCACATGACAACGAAGAAACCAGCGGCGTTCCTCGCGCTGGCTGGCACCGCCGCTCTGGTGGTTGCCGGCCCCGCGGCCCTCGCATCCCCACCAACACCGGCGGACACCCGACCCGATGCGGGCCCCGCGGCCTCGTCCCTGCCCGTCGGTGACGTCGATACCGCGCTCACCTCGAAGAGCGGACAAACCACCCAGGACGCATCGGCGCCGACGAGCGACGAGGTTGACCCCGCCGCGCTCGTCACGATCGTCGTCCAGCTCGACGACAGCGCAGATCGCGCGGCCTCCCTCGCCTCGATCAACGAGGCCGTGGCCGGTGCGTTCCCCGGATCTTCCGCCCAGGTGGAGCGCGAGTACGACAACGCCCTCCAGGGTTTCGCGCTCAGCGCCCCAGCCGGCTCCCTCGACGCGATCCGCGCGGTGAGCGGCGTCAAGGCCGCGTTCCTTGATCGTGAGACTCACGTCGAAGACGCCGACGACCAGGTCGCCGGAGAGGGTGCGACGAACTCCGCCCGCACCGCCGCGCAGGACCCCGCCAACCTCAGCGCCCAGCTGATGATGCACGCCGACCAGATCACCCAGAAGGGTGAAGGCAAGGTCGTCGCCGTCATCGACACGGGCGTGGATATGACGCACCCCGCGTTCGCGGGCGCCCTACACGGAACCCCCGAACTCTCGGCGGACAAGGTTGCGTCCCTGACCCCCCAGCTGGGTGACGGAAAGACCGGCAGCTACGTGTCGGAAAAGTTCCCCTTCGCCTACGACTACGCGGATAACGACCCGGACGCCTCGCCGACCGGCGAAGCCGGATCGCACGGCACGCACGTCGCCGGCATCACCGCGGGCAACGCGGGCGAAATCGTGGGCATCGCCCCCGACGCGCAGATCATCGTCGCCAAGGTCGCCCGCAGCAGCAACGGTGGCATCCCGGACTCGGCGCTGCTCGCCGCCCTTGACGACATGGTCATCCTGCACCCCGACGTCGTGAACCTGTCCCTCGGACAGACCGGCGGCATGGATAACGAAGCCGACTCCATGTACGCCACCGTCTTCAAGAACCTGCAGGCCGCGGGCGTGACCGTGAACGCGGCCGCCGGAAACGAGTACACGGCTGGATATGGCAACCTGTCCGGTAAGAACCTGCCCTACGCCTCCGACCCCGACTCCTCGGTCCTGTGCGAGCCCGCGTCCTACTCCTCCGTCGTGTCCGTGGCCTCGGTCGACAACTCGCTGGCGCACAGCGCCTTCACAGTCGGCGACCGCAACATCGCCTACCAGCGCGCAGGCGGCGCCGACGGCCAGAAGATGCCCGACCTGTCCGACCTGACCGGCGGCCCCTTCGAGTACGTCGACGGCGGCATTGGTTCGCCCGAGGATGGCGCGGCCCTCAAGGCCAAGTACCCCGAGGGCCTCGCGGGCAAGATTGTTCTGGTCAAGCGTGGTTCTCTCACCTTCCAGGACAAGTTCAACAACATTGCTGGCTCCAAGCCCGCCGGCTTTATCGTCTACAACAATGTGCCCGGTGACTCGCTCGTAGTCATGAGCCTGGCGACGGACGGCGTGCCCGCCGCGTTCATTTCGCAGGCGGACGGCGAGGCCATGCTGGCCGCCGCCGACCACCGCCTGAACGTCGTCCCCGGCAAGGTCGTGCCCCCCAGCTCGAAGTACTCCATGTCGAGCTTCTCCTCGTGGGGCGTCACCCCGGACCTGCGCCTCAAGCCCGAGGTCGCCGCCCCCGGCGGCAACATCTACTCCTCCGTGCCTGGAGGCACCTACGAGTTCATGTCCGGCACGTCCATGGCGACCCCGCAGATGGCGGGCGTGAGCACCGTCGTCCTGGAGCGCGTCCAGAACGATCCGCTGTTCGCGTCGATGAGCGCGCGCGAGAAGGTCGACGTCGTCCAGAACCTCATCATGGGCACGGCGGCTCCCATCGTTGACCCGCTCCAGGACACTGGTGCCCCCTACTCCCCGCGCAAGCAGGGCTCTGGTCTGACAAACGTCCTGGCTGCCACGACCTCGTCCGTGTACCCGACCGTGGTCGGTGCACCCGAGCAGTCCCGACCCAAGGCCGACCTGGGCGACGGCACCAAGGGATGGCACTTCGACGTCACCCTGCACAACCTCTCCGGCGCCGAGGCCACCTACAGCCTGAACACGCAGGCGCTCTCCGAGATCGTTGACGGTGGGTTCTTCACCGGACACGCCTCTGACTGGCGAGGCAAGGGCGTGGACATCGCCTACTCCGGCGCGGCCGTGAGCGGCACCGACGAGGGCGCGACCATCACCGTCCCCGCCTCGGGCGAGGCGACCGTGGGCGTGGACGTCACTCCTCGCGCCGCGTTCGACTCCTACGTCGCACAGAACACGCCCAACGGCACCTTCCTCGATGGCTTCGTGCGCTTCACCTCGAAGACTGACGGACAGCCCGACCTGACCGTGCCCTACCTGGGCTTCTACGGCGACTGGGGCAAGGCTCCCATCTTCGACACTCTTGCCTCGCAGGACGGGGCTCACACGCTCGCGTCCTGGGTCTACAACGGCACCACGGGCCAGCAGCTGGGATACAACCCCCTGGTCAAGGACGCTGATCGTATCGGGCTGCCCAACGCGAGCCAGAACATCATTTCCCGTTCGGACGCCTCGGGTGCCCCCACGGTTCTCCAGCCCCGCACCGGCACGCTGCGCAGCGTCCACACGGTCAACGCCGCGTACACGAACGCAGCAGGAGAGACCGTTGCGTCCTTCACGCGATTCATGAACTGGAAGTCCGCGGTGGATCCCTCCACCGGCAAGATGACCTGGCTCGAGCAGGGACACGATCCGATGTCCCTGGATGCTCGCGCAGACGCGTACAAGAACCTGCCTGATGGCCAGTACAAGCTGACGCTGTCTGCGCACAACGACGGCCCGTCGCAGGCCGAGCAGTCGATCTCCTACGACTTCCGTATCGATACCGCCGCGCCCGTCGTCTCCAACCTGGAGTACAAGGGTGAGGGTGCCGACACGGTCCTGTCCTTCGACGTCGCCGACGCCTCGCCGCTGGCCGCGATCGACCTGCACGACCCGGCCGACGGCCTGTGGTTCTACCGCCACATCTTCACCGACAACGAGGCCACCATCGCGGCGGACGGCACGCGCGCCTACCACGTTGAGATCCCCTTCAAGGACATCAACTCCGCGTGGACCGACCAGGGTGGCTCCGGCAACGTCATCGCTCACCCCTACCTGCTGGCCTGGGATTACGGCCTCAACCACTCCGAGCCCGCGACCCTGAACCTGCCCAGCGATAACACGGGCACGACCGACGCCTGCGCAAGCACCGACGGCGGCCACTGGGTGAAGGACGGAGCCGGCTGGTGGTACGCCTGCGCCGACGGTACGAGCTACCTGAAGAACGGCTGGTACACGATCAACGGTTCGGACTACCTGTTCGGCCCCTCCGGCTACATGGCGACCGGCTTCCTCAAGCGCGCCAACGGTGACTGGGTGTACGCCGACTCCGATGGCACCCTCGTGGGTGGCTGGGTGAAGGATGGCGGTCAGTGGTACTACCTCGATCCCTCCTCCAAGGTCATGAAGACCGGGTGGGTTGCCGACGGCGGCTCCTGGTACTACCTCACCGGCAGCGGCGCGATGGCTATTGGCTGGGTCAACGACGGTGGTACCTGGTACTTCCTGAATGCCTCGGGCAAGATGGTCACCGGCTGGCTCAACGTGGGTGGCTCCTGGTACTACCTGTCACCCTCCGGCGCCATGCTGACGGGCACCCAGGTCATCAACGGACGCACCTACGTCTTTGACACAAGTGGGGCGTGGGTCGGCTGATCTGAGCTGATCCGCACCTGACGGTGCTCTTTTCCGGGTCCGGGAACGTTGCTATGTAAGCGTTCTCGGACCCGGAATAATTCTGACAGTAAAATATTGTCCAATCGTTTCCCAATGTGAAACAAAGTTTGTCACAAGCGTTCTTTGCGGTATTTTGACAGTGGTGGCCGGCACGACGGAGTCCCCTCCGCCTGCCAACACGGTCGCCCGTCGACACATTGGAGTACGCACATGACAACGAAGAAACCAGCGGCGTTCCTCGCGTTCGCCGGCGCCTGCGCGCTCGCCCTGACGGGGCCCGCGGCACTCGCAGCGCCGCCCTCGGACACCCACCCCGCTCCCGGTGCCACGGCCTCGTCCCTGCCCGTGGGCGACATCGACACCGCTCTCACCTCGAAGAGCGGACAGACCTCTCAGCCAGACCAGGTTGCGCCGGCCGCCGAGCAGGACCCCTCCGCGATCGTCGGCATCATCGTGCAGCTGCACGAGGGTGCGGACCGCGCGGCCTCCCTCGCCTCGATCAACGAGGCCGTGGCCGCGGCATTCCCGGGCGAATCTGCCCAGGTGGAGCGCGAGTATGACAAGGCCCTCGAAGGATTCGCGCTTAGCGCGCCCTCCGGCTCTCTCGACGCGATCCGCGCGGTGAGCGGCGTCAAGGCCGCATTCCTTGAGCGCGATACCCGCCTCAGCGACGTCGACGAGGTCGATGCCGAGGGCGGCACGCAGGCGCCCCGACTGTCCACCCAGAACCCCGACAACCTCAGCGCCCAGATCATGATGCACGCCGACCAGCTCACCCAAAAGGGCGAGGGTAAGGTTGTCGCCGTCATCGACACCGGCGTCGAGATGACCCATCCCGCGTTCGCGGGTGCCCTGCACGGGACCCCCGGGCTTTCCAAGGACAAGGTTGCGGCCCTGACCCCGAAGCTGGGCGACGGAAAGCTGGGAGTGTACGTCTCTGAGAAGTTCCCCTTCGCCTACGACTACGCGGACGGCGACAACGACGCGATGCCGGCCAAGGGGCCCTACGGCTCCCACGGCACGCACGTCGCCGGCATCACTGCCGGCGACGCCGACCAGATCGTCGGCGTGGCCCCCGAGGCTCAGGTCATCGTCGCGAAGGTCTCGCGCAGCGAAGACGGCGACATCCCCGACTCGGCGCTGCTCGCCGCCCTTGACGACATGGTGGTCCTGCACCCCGACGTCGTGAACCTGTCCCTCGGACAGCTCGGCGGCATGGATAACGAGGCCGACTCGGTGTTCGCCTCCGTCTTTAAGAAGCTCCAGGACGAGGGTATTTCGGTCAACGCCGCGGCCGGCAACCACTATTCGGCCGGGTATGGCAACACCTCCGGTCGTAACCTGCCCTACGCCTCGGATCCCGACTCCTCGACCCAGTGCGAGCCCGCCACCTACTCGTCGGTCCTCGCCGTCGCCTCGGTCGACAACCTTCTGTCCTACAACGCCTTCTCCGCCGCCGGAAAGGACATCGCCTACCAGCGTGCGCGCGGTGCGAACGGTGAGAAGGTCGCCGAAATCTCCGAGCTGGCCGCCGGGTCCTACGAGTACATCGACGCCGGATACGCCACGGAGGAAGACGCCGCAGCCCTCGCCGCCAAGTACCCCGATGGCCTGGCTGGCAAGTTTGCCCTGGTCTCGCGCGGCAAGCTGACCTTCCAGAAGAAGATCGAGAACTTGGCGGCGCTCAAGCCCGCCGGCATCCTCGTCTACAACAACGTCGCCGGCGACTCGCTCATGCTCATGAGCGTCACGACGCTGGACGTGCCCGCCGCGTTCATCTCCCAGGAGAACGGACAGGCCATGCTGGCGGCCGCGGATCATCACCTGACCCTCGTGGATGGCAAGACCATCACCCCGAGCTCGAACTACTCGATGTCGGACTTCTCCTCGTGGGGCGTCACCCCGGACCTGCGCCTCAAGCCCGAGGTCAGTGCCCCCGGCGGCAGCATCTACTCGGCCGTCCTCGATGGCAAGTACGACCACCTGTCCGGCACGTCCATGGCGACCCCGCAGATGGCGGGCGTGAGCGCCGTCGTGCTGCAGCGCGTCCAGTCCGATCCGCTCTTCGCCTCGATGAGCGCGCGCGAGAAGGTTGACGTCGTCCAGAACCTCATCATGGGCACCGCCCGCCCGCTCGTGGACGCGGCTCAGACGACCGGTGCCTTCTACTCCCCGCGCAAGCAGGGCTCGGGCCTCGTTGACGCGGTCGCGGCCACGACCTCGTCCGTGTACCCGACCGTCGTCGGTGCCGCCGAGCAGTCCCGGCCCAAGGCCGACCTGGGCGACGGCACCACCGGATGGCACTTCGAGGTCTCCCTCCACAACCTCTCCGACACCCCGGCCACGTACGAGCTCAGCTCCCAGGCCCTGTCCGAGAACGTTGATGGCGGGTACTTCACCGGCAGCTCTACCGATTGGCGAGGCAAGGGCGTGGAGATCGCGTACACGGGTGCCGCGTCGGCCGCCGGCGAGGGCGCGACGGTGACGGTCCCCGCGAACGGCGAGGCCACCGTCGGTGTCGACGTGAAGCCGGGCAGCGAGTTTGCCGCCTTCGCTGCGACCAACACCCCCTCGGGCACCTTCCTCGACGGCTTCGTGCGCTTCACCTCGCGCACCGAGTCCCAGCCCGACCTGACCGTGCCCTACCTGGGCTTCTATGGCAACTGGGGCAAGCCCGCGATCTTCGATCAGCTCGCCTCCGACGGGTGGGGCCACACGCTGCCCTCGGGCATCTACAACGGCGTGAGCGGCAACATCCTGGGCTACAACCCGGTCATCAAGACGGCCGACCTCGTGGGTCTTCCCCGCGCCGACCGCTACGTCCTCTCCCGTTCCGAGGCCTCGGGCGCCCCGACGATCCTCGAACCGCGCACGGGCACGCTGCGCAGCGTCCACACACTCAACACCGTGTACACGAACGCTGCAGGAGAGAAGGTTGCCTCCTTTACGCGCTACCAGAACTGGAAGTCGGGCATCAACCCGAGCACCGGCAAGATGACCTGGGTGGAACAGGCCCACGAGTCCACGGCCCTTGACCTGCGCTCCGACGCGTACAAGAACCTGCCGGACGGTGACTACAAGCTGACGCTGTCTGCGCACAACGACGGCCCGTCGCAGGCCGAGCAGTCGATCTCCTACGACTTCCGTATCGATACCGCCGCGCCCGTCGTCTCCAACCTGGAGTACAAGGGTGAGGGTGCCGACACGGTCCTGTCCTTCGACGTCGCCGACGCCTCGCCGCTGGCCGCGATCGATCTACACGATCCCGCCGACGGCCTGTGGTTCTACCGCCACGTCTTCACGGACGCCGAGGGGACGGTCGGGGCCGACGGAACCTACACGTACCACGTCGAGGTTCCCTTCAAGGACATCGACGCCGCGTGGGCGTACCAGGGTGGCTCCGGCACCGTCATCGCTCACCCCTACCTGCTGGCCTGGGATTACGGCCTCAACCACTCCGAGGCTGCGACCCTGAACCTGCCCAGCGATAACACCGGGACCGTCGATGCGTGCGCGAGCACCGAGGGCGGCCACTGGGTCAAGGACGGCACCGGCTGGTTCTACACCTGCGCCGACGGCACGAGCTACCTCAAGGGTGGCTGGTACACGATCAACGGTTCGGACTACCTGTTTGGTCCCTCCGGCTACATGGCGACCGGCTTCCTCAAGCGTGCCGACGGCCAGTGGGTCTACGCCAACGAGTCGGGCTCCTTCGTGGGTGGCTGGGTCCGCGACGGTGGCTCCTGGTACTACCTGGATCCGGCCACGAAGGTCATGAAGACCGGGTGGGTCGCCGACGGTGGCTCCTGGTACTACCTCACCGGCAGCGGCGCGATGGCTATTGGCTGGGTCAACG